>Ga0299913_10000022_pt1 | contig 68629 bp, 62 predicted proteins | sample RVTome_9_FD_201360 | JGI IMG/M metagenome (GOLD analysis project Ga0299913, IMG submission 201360) | Soil microbial communities from uranium-contaminated site in the Upper Colorado River Basin, Wyoming, United States - RVT155D38 (version 2) ... | reverse complement strand
TGTTCGTCCTTGATGCCGAGGGCCGCGTGGACTGGGCATCGCCTAACGCCCTCTCCGCGCTGCGTCGCATGGGGGTCGCTCAGAACGTCCTCGGCCGGCGGATCGACGAGCTCGGTCTCGGCGGCACGCCGATCGCCCACGCACTGAGGACCCGCTCGTTACAAGACGGTGAGCTCGAGCGTGGTGATACGACGATCGTTCTGCGCGTGATTCCGCTCATGGGCGACGATGATCTGGTCGGGGCGCTTGCGCTGGCGCGCGACATCAGCGAGGTCCGCCAGAAGGAACGCGTGATCTCCGTGAAGGACGCGACGATCCGCGAGATACATCACCGCGTAAAGAACAACCTCCAGACGATCGCGAGCCTCCTTCGCCTTCAAGGGCGCCGCCTGAACTCGGACGAGGCCAAGGAGGCCCTGCGGGAGAGCGTCTTGCGGATCGGTTCGATCGCCCTCGTCCACGAGACGTTGTCCGAGGACCCTTCCGATGCAGCCGAGTTCGGCGAGGTCGCGCGGCGGATCGGACGGATGGTCTCCGAGGGTCTTGTCCTGCCCGGACGCCAGATCGAGATCAAGGTGACCGGGACGGCAGGGCCGGTGGGGGCCGACCTCGCCACCCCCCTGGCGGTGACGCTCACGGAATTGCTCCAGAACGCGATCGAGCACGCGTTCGGAGACGAGGCACCCGGCACGATCGCCGTCGAGGTCTCACGTGAAGCTGATGAGGTCGTTCTGATCGTGCGCGATGACGGGGCCGGGATCCCGTCTGGAGCGTTGAAGGGCGCTCGCCTCGGCCTGCAGATCGTGCGATCGCTGATCCAAGAGCTGTCGGGGACGTTCGACATCAGTTCCGACGGAGGAACCAGGGTCGAGGTCCGCGTCCCGGTCCGCAAGCCCTAACGTTCCGAGTCATGACCAAGCACCGACCGGCTCTTGGTAAACCGAAGCCGGAATCTAGACTCGGAAAGTGACGACTGCCCGGCTTGAGGCCTTCAGCGACGGCGTGCTCGCCATCATCATCACGATCATGGTGCTGGAGCTCGGCATCCCACACGGGGCGGAGATGGAAGATCTGCGTCCTCTCCTACCCGTCTTCATGGCCTACGTCTTAAGCTTCGTGAACCTCGGCATCTACTGGAACAACCACCATCACATGCTGACCACGGTCCAGGTCGTGAACGGTTCGATCCTGTGGGCAAACCTGCATCTGCTCTTCTGGCTATCGCTCTTTCCATTCATGACTGGATGGATGGGCGAGAACGGGTTCGCGTCGCTGCCGGTGGCTCTTTACGGCGCGGTCTCACTCTTAGCGGCCATCGCCTACTGGCTCCTGCAAAAGATGATCATCTCCGCTCAGGGAGAAGGATCCCGGCTCGCTACTGCGATCGGTCGTGACGTCAAGGGAAAGATCTCGCCCGTTCTCTACGCTGGGGGGATCGTCCTTGCTTACCCGTCTCGCTGGATCTCGTTGACGCTCTACGTGGTGGTGGCCCTAATGTGGTTGATCCCGGATCGAAGGATCGAAAGCTCTCAGCGGTAAGCACCCCCAGCAAGCGAGGCTTAGCCGGTCGCTATCAGGACGATCCCGGCCCCCGCCATCACCAGGCCGACGATCTGGATACGCACCAGCCGCTCGGTCAACACGATGCGCGCCAGCAGGACGGTTGCTGCGGGATACATCGAGGTGATGACCGCGACGAGCGAGAGCAATCCCTCACGCGTAGCCAGCAGGTAGAAGATGTTCGCCGAAACGTCGAGGACACCGGAGACCACGATGCCCCACATCGTCCCCGGAGTCACCCGCAACGACGTGCGCGTGGTGAGGACCCCGACGGCGAGCAGCGACATCGACGCGCCGCGGACCGCGAGCAACGGCCACATCCCCGTGTCGTCGCCGGTCTTGTCCAGCAGGATGAAGAACGCCGCGAACGCGAGGCCCGCGCCGATCCCTTCCGGGATCCCCGTTCCGTCCCGTTCCGGGTCCGCTGTTGGTTCGGGCGTCATCGAGATCAGCCCTACCGCCAGCAACGCGATCCCGACCCCGATCAGCGCGCCGGCGCCGGGTCGCTCGCCGATGATCAGGCCGAACAACACCGGCACCGCCGCCGCCTCGACCGATGTGATCGGCGCGACGACGCTCATCCGCCCCCGCGCCAACCCCCGGTACAGCAGCGCGACCCCGGTCCCACCGGCGAGACCCGCGAGCGCACCCCAGAACATCGAGCCGGTCGAGTAGCGACCATCGTTCAGCAACGGGAACGCGAGCACCAAGGGCAGGGTGCCGAACACCTGCGATAGCAGGACAACCCGGAGGACCTCGTTGCGCTTCGAGACGAACCCGCCGAGGAAATCCGCCGCACCGTAGGCGAGCGCGGCGAGGAGACTGAGAGCTATCGCCATCTACGTGCTCAGCCTTCCGACGGGGTTGGTCGCGGCTGTGGCGTCTCTTCGTCGCTCGGTTCCGGCTCCGGTGTCCGACGGCCCCCGCGCGGTTCCGCTCGTCCGTCCGGCGTCGGGCTGCCGCTCGGTTCGGGGGTTGGGAACGCGGGAGGCGGGGGCATCGGGCACAGCTCGAGCGGCGCGAGCTGGCGGAGCATCGTGACCATCTGGCCGGGGCACCATGGTGCCGCCAGCAGACCCGTGACCGGGTCGATCTCGACCTTCACCAGGTCCGACCGCGGCACCTTGAACGGCCGCGGCGGAACACCTTCCAGGGCCTCGATCATGAACGCGCGCCAGATCTGCGCCGGGAACGTGCCGCCGAAGACTCGTATCCCGTGGACGGAGGTCATCGGGATGCTCCCCTGTGGGTATCCGACCCAGACGGCCGCGACCAGGTCCGGTGTGTACCCCGCGAACCAGGCGTCCACGTAGTTGTTGGTGGTCCCGGTCTTGCCCGCGGCCGGGCGGCCGATCTGTGCCGCGGTGCCGGTGCCTCGCGAGATGACTTGTTCGAGGACCTTCGTCAACAGGTACGCGTTGCCCGGCGACATCGCACCTTCGGTGCGCTTCTGGTTCGACCGCAGGACCGATCCATCGGCGCGGCGGATGCGGCGGATCGTCGTGGGTTCGATCGCGGTGCCGTAGTTCGCCAGTGTTGCGTACGCCGCGGCGATGTCGACGACACTCATCTGCGCCGAACCGAGTGCGATCGCGGGGACGGACGGCAGGGGAGTACGGACGCCCATCAGCTCGGCTTGAGTGGCCATCGCTCCGGGGCCGAGGTTCAAGCCGAGACGCGCGTAGACGCCGTTGATCGAGCGCACCATCGCCTCATCGAGGGGGACGAGGCCGGCTCCAGAGCCCTCCGAGTTGCGCACCGTCCACGGATCCGCGTGCGGGAAGGTGAAAACCGCGGGAGCAGATTGATACATCGTGCCGAGTGAGATGCCGCCTTCGAGGGCCGCGGCCGCGACGATCGGCTTGAACGCGGACCCGGTCTGTCGTCCCGAACCACCGCCATAGCGTCCAAGGGCGAGATTCACCTGGGACACGTTCCAGTCCCGGCCCGCGATCATCGCCACGATCTGCCCGGTCGAGGGCCGGATCGCGACGAGCGCGGCCTCGGGGTCACCCGGTTGGTTCAGGACGGAATCGACGGCACGGCGTGCGGCTGCTTGGAGCCGGGGCACGAGAGTCGTTGCGATCTCCAGGCCGCCTCGGAACAGCGCGCGATCGCGTGCATCGCGATCGTGGCCGAGGCGCCGGTCGCGCAGGATCTCCTGGCGGACCGCCTCGACGAAGTAGGGCTGACGGGTCGAGATCCGGGGAGGGTCGGGGACGACGCTGAGGGGTGCGGTTTTCGCCTCAGCCGCTTCAGTCGGCGATGCCGTACCCAGCTCCTCCATGCGATCGATCACGTAGTTGCGTCGCCGCAACGCCCGCTTCGGGTGATCGCGGGGGTCATAGATCGCCGGTGCCTTGATCAGCGCAGCGAGTGTGGCTGCTTCGTGCAACGACAACGTGAGCTGGGAGTGATCGAAGTAAGTCTCGGCCGCAGCCTTGATCCCGTACGCGCCGGCTCCGAAGTAAACCGTGTTCAGGTAGCGCTCGAGGATCTCGCGCTTGCCGTAGGCACGCTCGACCTCCATCGATAGGCGCAGCTCGCGCGCCTTCCGTTCGAGGGTCTTCGCCGGCTCCGTGAAGAACACGTTCTTCACGTACTGCTGCGTGATGGTGCTCCCGCCCTGGATGACCTCACCTTCGCGGAGGTTCACGAGGGCCGCGCGCGCTATCGCCTTTAGGTCGTAGCCCGCGTGCTCGAAGAACCGTGCGTCTTCGGCCGCGAGGGTGGCATCGACCATCTCTTGGGAGATCTGCTCGAGCTCGACGAGTTCGCGGTTCTCACGGAACAACCGAGCCAGGACCGTGCCGTCGGCGGCGGTCACCGTCGAGCGGAGAGGAAGGATCTCTTCCTCGCTCAGGTCGATCGGCTGGAGCGAGCAGGCGGCGAGCAGCGCGGTCGCGGTTGTGGCAGCGACGAGAGCCGATCGCCGGGTCACAGCTGCGTCAGTCCTCGAACGCTCTTCGGAGTTGAGACAACGTCCGGTTCAGGAGCCGTGAGACGTGCATCTGCGAGATCCCGAGGCGCTCGGCGATCTCGGATTGCGTCAGACCCTTGAAGAACCTCAGATAGAGGATCGTTCGGTCACGCTCGGGGAGCTTCGCCATCTCCGGTGCCAGTGATGCGCGGTACTCGAGGTTCTCGAGGTGCTCGTCCATCTCGCCGAGTTGATCCGCGAACGACGTCGACCCACCCTCATCGGTATCGATCGGAGCGTCGAGCGATGTGAAGTTGTATGCCTGCGCGATCTCGAGGCCTTCGAGGACCTCTTCCTCCGTGATGCTTGCCGCTTGCGCGATCTCGGCGACGGTCGGGGATCGGCCGAGGTCGTGGCCCAGGTGGCCGACGACCTTCGTGAGCTCGAGATGGAGCTCTTGGAGGCGGCGGGGGACCCGGACGGCCCAGCCCTTGTCCCGGAAGTGGCGCTTGAGCTCGCCGACGATCGTGGGGGTGGCGTAGGTCGAGAACTCGACCTCGCGGTCGAGATCGAAACGGTCGATCGCTTTCAGCAGGCCGATCGTGCCGACCTGGACGAGGTCCTCCAGGGGCTCGCCGCGGTTGCGGAACCGGCGCGCGAGGAACTCGACGAGGCCTATGAACTGGTCAACGAGGCGCTCACGGTGCTGGAGCCGTTCTTCGTCGTCGGTGGCCGCTTGGTATGCCTTGAAGAGCGTCCGCACTTCCTGTTTGTCCAGCATCGCCCGCTCGGTCACGTCAGGGTCTCTTCGCCTTGCTCAGCCGGAACGTAGGCATGCCGTTCGTCTTCTCGAGCACGGCCTCGTCGACGACGGTCTCGAGGATCATCCGGGACAGGTCCGTGAGCTCCGTTCGCACCGTCGTGCCCGCCGAGAACCGCCCCGATCCCTTGATATCGATCCGGTCCTCGTGGATCTCGAAGCCGATATCGAGGGTCCCTTCCCGGCCCTGGGCCCCCGTCAGGTACGCACTGAGCTCATCGACCGCGATCTTCAGGTCTTCGATGTCATCGATCGTGAACTTCAGGCGCGCCCCGAGACCGGAGACGATCAGGCGGACGACCTTCAGGTATTCCGGGGACGCGGGGATCTCGATCGAGATGTTGTCCATCAGCCCTTGAAGATACGGGCTTACGACGCGGAAGCTTTACGCGCTGGCGTCTTCTTCTTGGTCGATCCCGCTTTGCGCTTCTTAGCTTCATCCACCGACGCCTTAAGCGCCTCCATCAGGTCCACGACCTTCGTTGGCTCGGCTTCCGGCTCGGCAGCCACAGTGACCTCGGCCCCCTCGACCTTCGCTTGGACGAGCTCTTCGAGCTTCGCGCGGTATTCGTCGGCGAAGTCGTCGGGGTTGAACTCAGCCGCGAGCTGTTGGATCAGTTGGCGGGCCATCTTGACCTCGGAGTCCTGGACCTTGACCTTCTTCGAGAGCTCCTCGAACTCGGGTTCGCGGATCTCGTCGGGCCAATGCATCGTCTCGAGTACGAAGACGTCGTCTTTCAGTCGAACCGTCGCGAGGTGTTCTTTGTCGCGCAACGCGACCTTCGCGACCCCGACCTGACCCTCGGCCTCGAGGGCATCGGCGAGCAACCGGTAGGCCTTCAGCCCGGCTTGCTCGGGAGCGACGTAATAGGTCTTGTTGAAATAGATCGGGTCGATGTCGGTGAGCGGCACGAACGCGACCACGTCGATGGCTCGGATCGAGTCGACGTCTAGGCCCTCGAGCTCGTCCTCGGTGAACGTCACGTAGTGGTCCTTCGAGTACTCGTAGCCCTTCACCAGATCGTCCCAGGTGACCTTCTTGCCGCACTTCGAGCACACGCGCTCGTACTTGATCCGGCCCCCGTCCTCCTCGTGCATAAGGTGGAACTTGAGGCTCTTCTCCTGGACGGCCGAGTACAGCCGCACGGGGATGCTGATCAGCCCGAAAGTTATGGCACCCTTCCACAGAGGTCGCATAGGCCGTGATTCTACGGCGAGGCGAGCCCCTACCAGGGCGAATGCGGAAAGTAGCCGGATACGGGAGGATGTTGACGCTCCGCGTCGAACCCATCACTCAAGGTGACCGTTCCGACCACCCAGAGTAGTGGCCCGCAGCGCTGGGCCGCCTAAAACCGACAGAAGGAGTGTGACCACGATGGGCGACGAGTACTCCAGAGCCCTGGGCGACGAGCTGCGCAAGATCCGGGTCCAGAAAGGGATGTCCCTCCAGGACGTCCAGGCGGCCTCGGAGGGAAAATGGAAGGCCGCGGTCGTCGGCGCTTACGAGCGCGGTGACCGGAATGTCACGGTTGCCCGACTCTCGGAGCTTGCCGCGTTCTACGGCGTCCCCGTCTCCGAGATCCTGCCCGACGACGGCACCCCCGCCCGCCCCCAGGTCGAGGCCCGCCGCAGGGTGGTGCTGGACCTCGAAGGCCTGGCCAAGGTGCCCGAGACCGACCGGGACCCCTTGTCGCGCTTCACGCATGCGATCCAGATCCAGCGAGGCGACTACAACGGCCGGGTCCTCACGATCAGGGAGGACGACCTCATGGCCCTCGCGCTCCTGTATCAGACGACCTCGGACGAGCTGGCCCGGCGTCTCAAGGACTGGGGCCTCCTCTACACCGAGAACTAGATCCGCCCTCTTCCTTCGCCGAGCGGTGACTGAAGCACCCCCTACGGTGCCTGAGTCACCACTCGACCACTATCAGAGGGCGATCGCGGCCGCGATGATCGCCGCCAAGCAGACCCAGTAGAGGGCAGTGAACGCGTAGTCCACGGATCCCGGGCGGAGCGGGATCAACACCGCCAGGACCCACACCGGCATAACCGCGACCCCGAACAGCAGCGCGTAGATCAGTGCGGCCCAGCGGGGCCAGCCGGCCCCCGTGGCCGTCGCGATCGCAAGGGCGATCAGGAGCACGGCCAGGATCGCCTGACCGATGACGTCTGCGAGAGGCCCCCCCTTCGTCAATCGATAGACGCGGTAGCCGAAGCCCGTGGCCGCGTTCAACCCGAGGGCTCCGGCCAGGATGAGTTGCCACGTGTTGGGATCCATCGCGGGGTCAAGATAGCCTCCCGTCCGTGGCGAAGAAGAAGGCGAAGAAGAAGCGACCGGGCGATCCGTCGATCGACCCCAACGAGCGGAGGCGCGAACGCCTCGAAGCTCGTCGGGCTGCGAAGGCGGAGCAGGTCGCCGCGCAGATCAGGGCTCGTCGTCGGGAGCGGGTTATCCGCTGGCTCACGGTCTCGGGTCTGCTGGTGGCCGCCTTCTGGTTCATCTTCCTCCGCAACCAGCCCCCCGACGAGATCGGCGGGCATCCGGTCGCGCACTTCACCACGCGCGGTGCCTCGCAGCACGTCGACGGCTCCGTCTCTTACCCGATGACTCCGCCCGTGTCGGGGGAGCACGCCGGTCAACCGGCCCCTTGTGGTGTCTACGGTCAACAGATCCCGAGCGAGAACATGGTTCACACGCTCGAACACGGCGCGGTCGGGATCTTGTTCAAGCCGGACCTCGCGGAAGACGCGATCGGGCAGATCGAGGACCTCGTCAGGTCGTACAACTCGCACGTCTTCTCGGCCCCCTTCGATGCTCTCGAGTCTCCGATCACGGTGATCGCGTGGGCGAACTCGATGAAGCTCGATAGCTTTGACGAAGCAGCCGTGAGGGAGTTCATCGGGTTCTTCCGCCAGGGAGGCCAGGCACCCGAGTCCTACCAGGAGTGTCCGAATGACGAAGACACGCCGTTCACGACCGCAACCCCGACCCCGCTACCGAGCGATGTGACGACGATCGAACCGTCACCGAGTCCTTCCAAGACGAAGAAGAAATGACCCTTCGACGGCTCGCCGTCGTGATCGCCGTTCTATCCGTCCTCTTCGCCGGCGACGCCAACGCGCAGAAGGACGTCCGTGTCGTGGTGGACGGCCTGTCGTTCCCTGCAGGTATCGCGTTCGATTCCGACGGCACGATGTTCGTTACCGAGCGGGTCGGGCGGATCCTTGCCTATGACGGTCCCGGCGCACCGCGTGCCGTCGCCGCGGTTCCTACGATCACGAGTGGGGAAACCGGACTCCTCGGCATAGCGGTGTCACCCGACGATCGGTGGGTGTACGCGTTCGGGACCGAACCGGATGGGTCGAACACGATCTGGCGCGTCCTCGCGGACGGTGGGCGCCCGCGCCGACTGATCACCGACCTGCCCGGCGGGACGTATCACAACGGCGGCGGAGTCGTCTTCGGTGACGACGGGATGCTCTACGTGTCCAACGGCGAGATCCACTCGAGCGAGCGCGCGCAAGACCCCGCCGCTCTCGGCGGCAAGGTCTACCGGTACACCGCCGATGGCGAAGTGCCGGGAGACAATCCCTTCGGGCGATCGCCCGCGTTCGCACTGGGCTTGCGCAATCCCTTCGGGTTGGCGAACGATCCTGGGTCCGACGCGCTGTTCGTGACCGAGAACGGACCGTCTTCGTTCGATGAGATCAACCGGATCGAGAGAGGCGGGAACTACGGGTGGCCCGTGTTCAGCGGACCGGCGAGTGGTTCCACCGAGTCGCTCGAGGGCGAATACCACGACCCGGTCGCCGCGTACGAGTCCATCATCGTGCCGACCGGGATCGCGTTCGCCCATCCCTCGAACGCACCCCCGGAGATGGCCGGGGACCTCTTCTTCGCCACATACGGCGACCAGACGATCCACCGCCTCGAGCTGAACGGAGCCGGCGACGCGGTGGTCGACGACCGTGTCATCTTCGAGTCGCGCGAGCCGATCGTTGCGCTCGCGTGGGGCCCGCAGGGTCTCTACTTCTCGACCCCGGGGGCGATCAAGCTGTTGCCGATCGCGGTCAAGCCGCGGCCCACGTCCTCTCCAACAGCGGGAGAGGGGAGCACCGATCCCGGTACCGGCAGCGAAGAACCGGACCTCGACGTCGTGGAGACCTCCGACGGAGGGGTTGCGCTGTTGCTGTTCGGCGGCGCGGCCGTGGTCCTCGGCGCCGCGCTCTGGTATGCGTTCGGAACGAGAAGAGGCCGGACCTGACGGTCCGGCCTCCGGTAGTAGTGCTCGTGAACGTTACGCGGCGGGCTCTCCCAGCCAGATCGAGAGGGTCATCGCTTCGCCCGCGGTCATGAACGCGCGGCTCTCGATCGAGTAGCCGGCGCAATCCCCGACCAGGAAGCCGCTGATGGACTCCCAGCCCATCCCGCCGGTCTCGCCGACGATCGGCACTTCCGTCGGGGCGAGGTTGAGCGCTCCGGAAACCTCCGCTTGCTCACCCGTCGGCCCATCCCACAGATAGAGATCCATGTCGCTTGGCGACGGAACGGCCCACTCCTGCAAGAGGTAGAGACCCGCGGAGGCTGCAGCGGAGTCGACCTGGATGTTGAACCACTTCGTGTCTTCCTGGATCGGCTCCTGGCTCTCGGTGTTCCATAGAGCCGGACCGTGCTCGTACTCGATAACGATCGGAGCTTCCTCCGTGGCCGCGTCGGTGACCTTGACCACTTCGGCCGTGGGGGCCTCGGTGCGCGACGTCGAAGGCGACTTCGGCTCGACGTAAACGGGGGCCGCGCAACCTGCCGGCTTCTTCTTCTTACGTTTCTTCGCATCGGCGGGTCCGGCTACGAACGCGCCGAGCACCAGGGCGACGGACGCGACCACAGCCGCACTTCTCACGTACTTCCTCAGCATCATCAACCTCCTGATCGGCCCATGGCCGAGTAGCGATCCAGTCCTACTTCTCCAACCACAACGTCAATGTCACGGGTCCACCCGGAGTGATGCTGCTCGCGATGTCGATCGTGTAGCCCGAGCAATCCGCGGTGGGGTATCCGTCGACCTGACCCCACCCTGGACCCGCAGAGCCGGTTGAGTAGCCGCCCACGGGGGTGGGTCCTGCCACCGTGGCCGGGTTGAAGTCGGCTTCGTACGCGACCGCCGGTCCTGCCGGGATCCGCAGGAAGAGGTCGTAGTCGAACGCGGGTACGAAGTCGATCCGGGCGAACACGTTCGCGCTCTTGGCCTTGGTGTCCACGACGAGGTTCTGGAACGAGTGCGACAGCGTGCCGTCACCATCATCGGGGTAGTCGGCGCTCGTCGTCCCCGCGCCGTGACCGGTCGTGAACTCGAGCGTGACGGGTTCCTCGGCCGTAGCGGCGTCGGTCAGGATCGTTGTTTCGGCGTCGGCCGCCCAGTCGGGGGCCGTGTACTTGGGACAGGCCTTCTTCTTTTTCTTGGCGTCGGCCGGGGCGGCCACGAACGCGCCCAGAACGAGCGCCATGGAAGCCACCACTGCGAAGGTCCGCAGGCTCTTGGTCCTCATAGCTACCTCCCCTTGGGAATCTCTCCTCAGAGGTAGTTCGTCCCCAAGGGGCCCGTTCCTCCCTTGTCGGTGGCCAACGAGCTCGTACTGCCTGGCTGGATAGACTCCCGGGTTCCCCATGAGACCCCCACCGCGAACCACCTCGGTAATCATTGCGGCCGTTCTCGCGGCGGCGGCCCTCGTCGCCGCGTCACCGCCTGCGCGGGCGGCGGAGCTACCACCGTCGGAGTGGGTGATCGGCGCGCACAAGAAGGTCGCTTACATCACCCTCGACGGACGAACGAAGGTGAAACATCTCCGCAGCGTTCTGGAAACCCTCGAGAACCGGCGAGCGAGCGCCTCGTTCTTCTTCTCCGGGAAGTGGATCGAAGGACACCGCCGGGACGCGCGCCGGGTCCGGAACGCCGGACACAAGCTCGGCAACCGGGGTTATGGGACCACGCCGTTCACCCAGCTCGACGAGACGACGTTGCGAGGCTCGATCCAGCGTGCTGCCGAGGTCCTCGGCAGTGTGGGTGCTCACTCCCGTCCGTTCCTTCGTCCGCCGGATGGGGCACGCGATCTGCGGGTTCTCCAGATCGCAGGCTCGATGGGCTATCGCTCCGTGCGCTGGACGCACAATCCCGGTGGGGGTCAGGCGAATCGCGTGAAGCGCGCTGTGATGCGCAAGCTCAAGTGGGGTTCGATCATCTCCCTCGACATCGCGCGGGTCAGTCACCGTGCGGCCCTCGGCGAGATCATCGAAGCCTTGCGCGCGAAGGGGTTCCAGCTCGCGACCCTCAGGCGCTTAGAGAACGCGCATCCGATCCGCTGGGACGTCACGCTGAAGTCGGGTTCCAACTCGGCCGAGGTCTCATATCTCCAGCAGACGTTGAAGGACACGTCCTACCCGGCCGGAGCGGTGGACGGATCGTTCGGTTACTCGACGCTCCAGGCGGTGTACGCGTTCGAGAAGACCTGGGGCCTCACGCGCGACGGTGTCGTAACGCCACCCCAGCTGACCCAGATGGCGATGTCGCAGCGGCCTCCAACTCCGAAGCGCCAGTACCACAACTTCATCGATGTCGACATCTCGCGCCAGGTGCTGTTCGAGGTACGGGACGACAAGGTAGTGCACACGATCCCGATCTCGTCGGGGAACGAGGAGATCTACACGGTCGATGGTGATGAACGTCGTGCCCACACGCCGCGGGGCGATTTCTCCGTCGTTCGGAAGATCAAAGGCAAGCGCGTCAGTGATCTCGGCACGTTGTGGTGGCCGAGCTACTTCGTGGGGGGCTACGCGATCCACGGCAGTGACTCGGTCCCGACTTACCCCGCGAGCCACGGTTGCGTGCGGATCCCGCGCTATCTCGAGAAGGCGTTCTTCTACCGGAACCCGGTCGGGCGCCCGGTATTCGTCCACGACTGATCCGCTAGCAGGAGCTCCGCGGGGTAGGTGACGCTGGTCCGTTCTCCCTGCGCCACGGGGGTTTTAGCGCTTCCGGCCCGCTATCGGGGCCCGGTGGAGAGCAGGAGGTTCCCCGTGGGAGCCGAACCCTTCTAGGTGACAGCCACCGACCGAAGGAGTCGATCGTGCGTCGCATCTCGAGGGTCCTGTTGGTGCCGGCTCTGCTGGCCGCGATGTTGCCCATCGCGGGCGTAGCCAGGTCGTCGGCGCGCGTCTGTCCGGCGCCCAAGCCTCCCAAGCTGTCGTTCGGCAAGCCCACCTTCATCGACGAGATGAGGGCAGGTGGCGAGCCGGTCAGCATCGTCGCCCAGGATGGATCACTGATCGTCTCCGCACATGCCGGGACGACACACGCCTATAAAGACCCTCAGGCCGCACCCGGCGCGGCCGACTTCGGCCGCTACTACAACCAGACGCTCAACTGGCGTTCGACCGACGGGGGCAAGTCGTGGGACTACATCGGTCTCTTCGGTGCACCCGAGGGTCCTCACACCGCGACATCGACCGGTTTCTCCGATCCGGACCTCACGATGGACGCGGGTGGGCGCATCTACAACGTCGAGATCGACCTCGCGAACGTCGCTGTCTTCTCGAGCTCGGACGACGGACAGAGCTGGCCGCGGGGTAACCCGATCGCCGCCTCCGGCGACCGTCCGTGGGTGACGGGGGCCGAGGAGAACGAGGTCTTCCTGTACGTCAACCTTCCGAAACAGCTCTGGCGTTCGACCGACGGTGGCTTGACCTTCTCGCTCGTCAACACGAGCTTCCCGGCCGATAGCAAGATCCTCGTCGACCCCTTGAAGCCGAAGACCGGTCTGATCGGTCCCGCAGGTTCCGGTATCGCGATCAGTGACGACGACGGTGCCACGTGGGAGAACTACCCGGGCCAGCTCGGGGCATCGACACAGTTCTTCGGCGCCGTCGCGGTCGACCGGGCGGGCTGGGTCTACGCGGCTGCAGCCGGTGGATACAACGGCTCGGATGACTCGAATTCCGACGGCGAGGTGACCGTCAACTACTTCAACCGCAAGACGAAGAAGTGGGCCGAACCTATCCAGATCCCGAACCAGGGCAACGACGCGCTGTGGCCATGGGTGATAGCCGGCGACGATGGTCGCCTCGCAGTCACCTGGTACGAGCGCATCCCAGAGACCGACAAGTTCATCATCAAGGTCGCTTACAGCCTGAACGCCCACGGCAGCACGGTCACGTGCTCGGACGGCTCCAAGAAGTTCGTCGACCCGCAGTTCGCGGTCGCGAACGCATCGGGTCGCCCGATCCACGTCGGCAAGATCTGCCTGAGCGGTACGACCTGCAACGCGAACTCGAGCTTCGAGAACGGCGATCGCCGTCTCGGTGACTTCTTCACGATCAACTTCGACCACAAGGGCAATCTCTTCATCGTGTCCGGTGACACGACGTTGACGAACCCCCTCGGTGGCCCGAAGCCGGTCGCGAATCCGATCTTCATCAAGCAGAAGTCGGGGGCGAAGATGCTCGAGCGGCCCGACAAGGTCCGGAAGACGCGCGCTCCCTGCCTCACTCCGAACTGCTAGGTTCCCGGTTCATCGGAAAGGCCCCCTTACTAGGGGGCCTTTTCTCTTGGAGGGAGGGTTGCGATGTTGAAGGAGTTCCGGTCGTTCATCCTGCGAGGGAACGTGGTCGACCTTGCCGTCGGGATCGTTATCGGCGCCGCGTTCGGAGCCATCGTGTCGGCCTTCGTGGACAACATCCTGTCGCCCCTGATCGGAAGCGTGGGAGGGGAGAACCTCGGCCATCTCACGCTTACGGTGAACGGTGTGGACCTGGCCTATGGACAGGTTCTGAACGCGATCCTCTCGTTCCTGATGATCGGGGCCGCGATCTTCTTCTTCGTGGTCAAACCCGTGAACCTCGTCATGGATCGCCTGAAGACCGGGCCCGAGGTCGAGAGTCCAACGAAGTCCTGTACCGAGTGCCTCAGCAACATCCCTTCGGGGGCCAAACGCTGCGCGTTCTGCACCAGCGTGCAATGACTAGGCGGTCTTCTCCAAGGCCTCCGAGTCGCGCCGATCCTCGATCAGATCGATGACGGCTTCTTCGACGATCTCTTGGGTCTCGAGTTCGTTCAGGGCCTCGGGCCCCCCGCCGCCGAGGCCTTCCAGAGCAGGCCAGATCGTCCACCCGGATCGGAAGCGATCGAAAACGCGTGGGTCGATGTAGGACGCACGGCACACCGCCGGGGTGTTGCCGAGATAGCGGGCGACGTCCTTGATCGCTTGTGACACCGCCTTTGTCCGTGCGGTCTTCGACTTGGCACCAACGAACGGCACAAGGCTGACGGCCGCGAGCACCGTCGCGTTCCACGTTCGGAAATCTTTCGCCGTGAAGGTCTCACCGGTGAGCGACTTGAGATAGTCGTTGATGTCCGACGACTTCACGTCGACCCAATGGCCCTTGTCCTTGTAGGCGAGGAGTTCGGGCCCTCCGGCGCGCCTGCGTCTGAGGTCTCCGACGATCTCGAACACGATCGGGTCGACGACCTTCTGGATCCGTCGCTTTCCGCTCTTCGCGCGGTAGTCGAACGTGATGATCCCGTCCGCGAGGGTCACGTGGCTCTTGCGGATCGTCGCGAGGCCGTAGGACTGGTTCTGCTCCGCGTAACCTTCAGTGCCGATCCGGAAGAACCCGAGGTCTAACAGGCGGGCCGAGCAGGCGAGGATCCGTTCCTTAGGCACGCCATCGAGGGCGAGGTGCTCGTTCCAGGTCCAGCGCATCTTCGGTAGGACGCGTGCGAACTCGAGCATGTGGTCGAACTTCTTCTGGTCTTCGCGCTCACGCCACTTCTGGTGATAGATGTATTGCTTCCGCCCTGCCGCATCGATGCCGGTTGCCTGGATGTGGCCCATCGGATCGGGGCAGATCCACACGTCCTTCCATGCGGGCGGGATCCCGAGGTCTTTGATGCGCGCGACATCCTCGGGATCATCGGCGCGCTCTCCGGTTTCCTCGTCGATGTACTCGAAGCCCCGGCCTCGCCGCCGGCGGGCGATGCCGGGTCCCGAGCAGTTGACCCGTCTCAATCTAGGCATGGGGTGGATTGTTTTCCCGATACCCTGTGCCCCCAATCCTCAGGACGTCCACAGGGAGGCAACGATGCCGCAGTCGCCGGGAAACGGGGGAGCGCCCGACCGGAACCTGGCCATGGAGCTGGTCCGAGTAACCGAAGCAGCGGCCCTGGCCGCCGCCCGGTGGATGGGCCGTGGCGACAAGGAGGCCGCCGACGGTGCGGCCGTCGATGCGATGCGTCTGATGCTCGACACGGTTTCGATGGACGGCATCGTCGTGATCGGTGAGGGTGAGAAGGACAACGCCCCGATGCTGTTCAACGGCGAGAAGATCGGCAATGGCGAGCCCCCGGTGATGGACATCGCCGTCGACCCGATCGACGGCACGACCCTGACCTCGAAGGGGATGGGAGGAGCGCTTGCGGTGGTCGCGGCGGCCGAGCGCGGGACGATGTTCGATCCCGGTCCCTGCGTCTACATGGAGAAGATCGCGGTTGGCGAAGACGTCGCCGAGGTTGTCGACATCACCGCCCCGATCGCGGAGAACCTCTCGCGCCTCGCCAAGGCCCGCAAGACGGCGGTCAGCAACCTCACAGTCACGATCCTCGACCGCGAGCGCCACGACCAGATCGTGAAAGAGATCCGTGAGGCCGGCGCCCGCATCAAGTTCATCACCGATGGTGACGTGGCGGGAGCGATCTCGGCGGCACGCGGCGGCACGGGCGTCGACATGCTCCTCGGTGTCGGCGGCACCCCCGAGGGGGTCATCGCGGCGTGCGCGATCAAGTGCCTCGGCGGGGCGATCCAAGGACGCTTGTGGCCGCGCAATGAAGACGAGCGCGATGCCGCGATCCAGGCCGGATACGACCTCGACCAGGTCCTGACGACCGACGACCTCGTTTCCGGCAACGACGTGTTCTTCGCCGCGACGGGTGTAACAGATGGCGACCTGATCAACGGCGTCCGCTACCGCGGCGGCAACGCGATCACCCAGTCGATCGTCATGCGATCGCGCTCCGGCACAGTGCGGCAGGTGGATGCCCTCCACCGTACGGAGAAGCTGAAGAAGTTCTCGGACACGCTCTATTAGTGCCCCGCCGTAGGAGACTGCGGTGAACCGCAGATTCGCTGCGGCCCTCGTCGATATCTCCCCGTTGAGGGAGTCGCTGGCCTACCGGGCGCTGTGGTTAGGCCAGATGATCTCGTTGTTGGGGTCGAACATGCGCCTGGTCGCGATCGCGTGGCAGGTGTTCGATCTCACCGGTTCCACGGTTGCTGTTGGGATGGTCGGGCTCGTCGAGGTGGTTCCCCTTATCGCCGTCTCGATAATCGGCGGAACGTTCGTCGACACCGGTGACCGCAAGCGCTTGATCGCTATCTGCCAGGTCGCGTTGATGGGCTGCTCGGCGATGCTCGCTGTGCTTTCGCTGACAGGCCGGATCACCGTCGTCTGGATCTATGTGCTGACGGGGATCGCCTCTGCCTTCAACGCGATCGATCGACCCGCACGCAGCTCGTTGCTCCCTCACGTCGTGCCGGCGGGGAAGATCACCGCCGCCATGGCCCTGCGCCAGGTGCTCTTCCAAACGACCACGATCGTCGGTCCTGCGATCGGTGGAGTTCTAGTCGCTGCCGTTTCCGTCGGTTGGGTATACGTCATAGACGCGGTGTCGTTCACCGCGGCCCTGTTCATCTTGCGGTGGATCCCACCGATCCCACGCGGCGACCAGCATGCCGAGGGCCGGTTGTCGGCGATCAAGGAAGGGTTGCGTTTCGCCACGCGTACCCCCGTTCTCCTGTCGATCTTCGTTGTCGACCTGGTCGCGATGATCTTCGGGATGCCGCGCGCCGTCTTCCCCGCCCTAGCGAAGGAGACCTTCGGCATGGGCGCCGAGGGCGTCGGCATCCTTTACGCCGCGCCCGCGGTAGGGGCCTTGATCGGCGCGCTGAGCTCGGGCTGGGTCTCGGCCGTTCGCCGTCAGGGTCTCGCCGTGCTCCTCGCCGTGGTGGCGTGGGGAGGCGCGATCGCGATGGCCGGGCTCTCGGTGTTCTCGATCGTGCTGACCGTCTTCTTCCTGGCCCTTGCCGGTGCGGCAGACGTCGTCAGCGCGGTTTTCCGAGGAACGATCCTGCTGGAGAAGACGCCCGACGCTCTGCTCGGGAGGGTGAACGCGCTGAACATCATGGTCGTGACCGGGGGACCGCGGCTCGGTGACGTCGAGGCCGGCCTTGTCGCGGGGGTAGCCGGCGCGCCCGGCTCGGTGGTCATCGGTGGGCTTGCTTGCATCGTGGGTGCCGGTGGGGTGGCAGCCCTGTTCCCATCGCTTCGCGATTACCTGGCTAAGGGAACCCCCGAGGCTCCGGCTCGGTAGTTAGGGAAAGACGACTCCGTGGAGGGCCGACCGGCGGAGGAAGACCAGTTAGTCGAGAGTGCGAGGCACGGCGACATCGGTGCGTACGAGGAGCTCATCAAGAGGTACCAGCACCTCGCGTTGCGGGTCGCCTACCTGATCACGCGCGACGAGGGAGAAGCCGAGGATGCAACCCAGGAAGCCTTCATCAAGGCCTATCGAGCCCTCGGGCGGTTCCGGGCCGGGTCGCCCTTCCGTCCCTGGGTCCTCACCATCGTCTCCAACGAAGCCAAGAACCGGCGTAGCTCGTCGTCACGGCGCGCGGCCCTCGAGTTGCGTGCCGAGCATGATCGCCCCTCGGGGGATGCGGCCCCATCCCCCGAGGCGGCGGCTCTGGATGGCGAGACCCGTGCCGAGGTCCTGCGCGCCATGGAGACCCTCGATGACAAAGATCGTCTAGTGCTCGCATACCGCTACTTCCTTGACATGTCGGAGGCCGATATGGCCGCGGTGCTGGGCGTCGCGCGCGGGACGATCAAGTCCCGGTTGTCGCGTGCCCAGGCGCGTCTCAAGACCAGGCTGCAAGGGGATGTGCGCGATGGATAGGTCTACGGGGATCGAGGCGATGCTGGTCGACGTCGGGGCGCACGTGAGCTGGCCGGAACCTCCGATCGCCTTCGCGGAGCGCACCGCTCGTCAACTAGCAACCGAGATGCCCAGGCAACTCGGTTGGTTCCGCCGGTTCGCTCCGGCGATCACCGCGCTCGGGGCGCTCGTCGCGGCCTTGATCGCTTTCTCTCCGGCGACGCGCGATGCCGTCGCCGACTTCCTCGGCATCGGCGGTGTCCGGATCGAACGCGTCGGGCCCGACGACGTCCCTACCCCGCGTACGGGAGCCGTGTTCGCGTTCGGGGAAGCGGTTGGGCTGGACGAAGCCCGGGAACGGGCCGGGTTCGACGTTCTCGTCCCCACATCGCCCGAGCTCGGCGCGCCGGACGAGGTCTATCTATCCCCGCGCCGACCGCCCGGTGGTCTGATCGCCCTCGTGTACGGCGAACGGACGGGGCTCGAGCTGGATCCGACCGGCGTATCCGTGCTCATCACTCAGTTCCAAGCCTCTCTCCCGGACCGCGGCCCGCTCTTCTCGAAAGTGCTCGGCCCCGAAGTGGACGTCGAGCGGGTCGAGGTCAACGGGCAGGAGGGCTATTGGCTGTCGGGTGATCCGCACTCGTTCCTCTACCGGGATGCCGACGGCAACGTCGTGCGGGAGTCCGTCCGACTGGTGGGCAACGTCCTTCTCTGGGAACAGGATGGGCTGACATTCCGGATCGAGACCTTGGACTCTCTTTCCAAGGCCAAGGAGATCGCGGCGAGCCTTCGTTAGCGCTCAGCTTTGTGCATTCGCACAAGACCAAACCGCTCTCCGGGTCGTATTACCGGACAAACCGACCCGTGGAAGAAGATATGGCGCGCAAGTTCGCACTTGGAGTGGCGGTGCTGGTCGTTGCCTCTCCGTTCATCACTGCACCGATCGCGGTAGCCAACGACCCCCTGCCGCGCGTCCCGCCCGGATTCGCGATCCACCCGTTCGCCACGATCGGTGGGGCGCCCACGAGCCTGGCGTTCGGCCCCCCCGGGTCGGGCCTGGAGAACACGCTGTTCGTCACGGATCTCGTCGCCGGAACCGTGTCGACGATCGACGCCTCTGCGCCGGTCGGGACCCCTCCCGAGGTGTTCGCCGAGGGATTCAGTAGCCCGGTCGGCGTGATGGTGGATGCCGGGGGCCGCGTCTTCGTCGCGGACGTCGAAGGGACGAAGGATGCTCCCTTCGGGACGCGGACGTACGGGCGCGTCACCAGGGTCGAGGACACCGACGGCGACGGCACGGGCGAGACGTCTGCCGTGGTCCTCAAGGATCTGCCGAACGGCCGCCACAACACGAACGGCATGGCGATCGGACCGGACGGTTCCCTCTACGTCACGAACGGAAACTCGACCGATGACGGGGTGGAAGGCGGCGCCGCCGAGGTCGAGCCGTGGTCCGGTTCGGTCGTACGGGTCGACCCCAACGCGACCGATGTGTCGCTCGCGGATCTGACCGAACGCGATGCGCTCGTTGCCGAAGGCATGCGCAACCTTTACGACATCGCGTTCTCCCCCGTGGATCCGACCACGCTCTTCATCCCGACGAACGGGACCGACGACGCACGTACCGACGCGGAGGCAGCGGAGGATCCCGCGATGCAGGCCCTCGAGGACTCCGACGACCTCCTCTATGCGACCGACATCGACGACACCGTAACCATCGTCGATCCGGTGACCGGCGAAGAGTTCACCGAACCGGTGATCGACGACTTCGGCTTCCCCTCCTGCCTCTACAACGAGGCCAAGCGCGGCAACCTCGAGCCTTACGACAACCCGAACGCCGCAGTCATCGCTCAGTTCGGACCGTGCCCCGTCGACACGGTCGTCCGGCCGGTTTCGAGCTTCGGTTTGCATGTCTCGGCCGATGGGCTCGCGTTCCAAACGTCCGATGCGTGGGGCCCGGCCTACACCAACGACTTGTTCGTCACCGAGTTCGGCAACTTCTTCGGCACCGAGGTCACCGGCCACGAGGTGATCCGCGTCGAGCTCGACGAGACCGGTACCGAGGTCCTTCGCCAGAGCGAGTTCGTCAGCGGCGTGGTGCCCCTCGACGCTGCGTTCGGTCCGGATGGCTCGATGTTCGTCGCCGACCTCGCGGGAGTGATCTACCGCGTCGTCAAGGTCGCCGACGTACCTACCGGGGCTACCGTGACGATGACCGGGCTCCAGTTCGTGCCCCCCGTGGTCGCGGTGACTCAAGGATCATCGGTGACGTGGGTCAATGACGAGACTCTGGGTGTGCCGCACAACGCGACGGCGCAACAGTCGGTAACGCGTGATGGCGTCGGCACGGGCGGGTTCGCCACCCCAACGTTCGGACCCGGCGAGAGTGCCTCGGTCGTGATGCAGACACCGGGCGCCTTCAGGTACATCTGCACGGTCCACCCCAACATGCAGGGGGTCGTGTCGGTTGTGCCGTCCGGGGGCTAACCAGCGCCGGTCGGTGCTAGTCCGATAACCATTCGCGCGCCGGAGGCCTTGCATCCAGTCCCGACAGATCTCCGGCGAGCATCGCCTCACCGACATCGGTAATGGCCTTGATCGCGACCCAAGTCAGGTTGCCTCCGACGCTGACGCGTTGCGCCCCGGCCTCGGCGATGTCGGAGAGGGACAGGGACAGGTCGGGACGAGCTAAAACATTGACCGGCTTGGAGAGCGCGTCACAAACGGCTCGAATCTCTTCCGTGGTTCTCAGCCCGGGGGCGTAGAGGACGTCTGCTCCCGCTTGCTCGTAGGCCTGCAGGCGAGCGATCGTGTCTTCCAGGTCGAAGTTCTCTCGGATGAAGTTCTCGGCTCGGGCGGTGAGGGTGAAGGGAAACTCCAGCTTCCGGGCGGCTTCCGCGGCGGCTGCGACCCTCTCGGTGGAGAGGTTGTGGTCGTAGAGGTGCCCGGCACGGTCCCAATCCTCGATCGAACCTCCCACGGCACCGGCCTGGGCGACCCGCGTTATCGCGAGGGCTGCAGTCTCTGGCTCAGATCCATAGCCGTTCTCGAGGTCGGCCGATATCGGTAATCCGGTGGCCGCATCGAGCGAGGCAACGTGATCCACGACCTCGTCGAGTGTGACCCGGCCGTCTAGGCGACCGAGCGTGAACGCGAACCCCGAGCTCGTGGTTGCGAGAGCCTTGAATCCCAGCGCTTCCAGGACGCGTGCCGAGCCGGCGTCCCACGGATTCGGGATGAGGAATGGGTCGCCCGCATGAAGCGCCCGGAAGGCTTCTGCTTTCGCTCCTTGGCTAACCATCAGCTGGTCCTGGAGGGAGGAAAGGCTTCATCAGCGACTGCGATCAGATCAACGCGACGGTAGAGGATGACAAAAGCTTAGCGGAATCGGAGGTGCGGGATGAGTGACGAGTCGCGATACAGAGTCATCCGATCGGAAGATCTCCAACGGAGCCCGCTGGGGACCGTCGCATGGGAGGGTGAGTCGTTCGGTTCGGAAGTATCGGTATTCATCATCGATTATCCGCACGCGGACGAGGGGCCGAATCTGCACAAGCATCCATATCCGGAGACCTGGATCGTTCGCGAAGGCCGCGCTCGCTTCACGGTCGATACGCAAGACATCGAGGCCGGGCCGGGGGACATCGTCGTCTGCGACGCGGAGACCCCTCATAAATTCAAGAGCATGGGCTCCGGCCATCTAAAGGTCGTGTGTATCCACCCGTCGCCACGCTTCATCCAAGAGGACCTGGAGTAGGTATCTGGGCTAGGCACCTCGTTGGTCGTTGGCCCACGCGGCCAGCAGGCCGCGGTAGTGCGGGATGAACTTGTCGTGCTCGTGGTCGGGGAAGGTCGACCGGACGGTGTCTACGAGGATGCGATCGAAGTCCTCGCTCTCGATGAACCCGACCATCGTCTCGGTCACGTGCGGTAGATGCTTGGCGCAGAACTCCTCGTAGCGGTCGCACTCGAAGTAGTCGTCCGCGAGCTTGCGGTACTCGGCGATCTTCTCCTCGTAGGAGAGGTCCTCTCGATCACCGATGGCGAAGTAGTCGCGGGTGTTCTGGTCTATGCGCATCGGTCGCTCGGTGACGGTGCAGAACAGCGACCACTTGACCAGCGCGGTGATCGCCCATGGGAAGTAGTAGTGGAGGCTCGTCAACGAGACGTCGGGACACGCGTTCGCGTAATCGATCGGGTAGATCTCGCTGTCCTTCACGAGGGTCTCGCAGGAGTTGAACTCCCACCGGAAGAAGGCGTTCACCAGACGCCCGATCGTGACGACCTCGGTCCCCGCTTCCGCAGGGAGGAACCCATGGTCGACCTGATAGCGATCGTGCATCGGCCGAGATGGATCGAATCGCACGACCATCGTCTCGGCCCCGATCGAGAGGCTGCGTGCGAACACGTCAAAGTCTTCGACCGCAGCCTGCAGGTGCATCAAGCGTTCGCCCGACTCGTCGTACCAGTGATGTAACTCCTCGTCGCTCTCGATGCGCGTCACGCCGACCCACGCGCCGCCATCGAACGGTTTCATGAACAGTGGGTAGCCGACGCGATGGGCCACCGCCTCGAGATCGAAAGGTTGGTTGTACTTCGCCGCGGTGTACGGGAAGCGTTCGTTCTCGGGGGGCTTCTTGTTCGGGAGCATCCACGTCTCGGGCACCTTCAAACCCAGCCGGATCATCGCGCAGTACGCCGCATGCTTCTCCATCGACTGGAACGTGAACGGGTTGTTCATCAAGTACACATCGTTCATCAACGCGACCTTCTTCAACCATTCGCGGGGCTGGTAGTACCAGTGCGCAAGACGATCGATCACGAGGCTGTGACGTGGTTGCATCCGGAGGTCGAAGGGCTCGATCGTGATGCGCTTCGTCTCGAAGGTGTTGTGTGCGCCTTCGTAGGTGATCTCCGGGTTCAAGCGGCGCATCAGGTGCTCGAACGCGGTGGGCCAGTCTTCCTCGGTCCCGAGGAGCATCCCGATGACATGGCTCCTATCCATCAACAGAACCTCTGCAGGTGGTGGGCGATCTGGTTGCGCCAGGATGGCCAGTCATGAGGTACGTCATACCCCCATAGGTCTAGTTCGTGCTTCACGCCCTTCTCGCCCAGGCGGGCAGCGAAGGCCTTCGTCGACTCCAGGGCTCCGGTCGTGTCCTCCCATTGCCCCTGGCCGCAGACCAGCACGAGGTTCGCCTGCGTCCGCAACCAGTCCAAGTGATCGCCGTGGAGGTTGCCCACGTAGTCCATCGGATTGTTGAAGTACACGGCTTCGCCACGGTCTCCGCCTCCGACCACCGACACGTCGTAGACGCCGCTCATGCAGATCGCTACCGGGAACACATCGGCGCGTTTGAGCGTGAAATTCGCCGCGTGGTACGCACCGAAGCTGCACCCCGCCGTCAGGATCTCCTGTGGGCCGCTGCAGTCTTCGAAGATCCATCCGACGACCTGCTCCAGGATCCAGTCTTCGTACAGGGAGTGGCGGCGGGCCCGCTCTTCCAACGGGAGGCCTTCGTCGTGCCAGCTCTGCGAGTCGAAGCTGTCGACGCAATAGACCTTGGCGCGTCCGGAATCGATCAGCCACGAGACCGACTCGATCATCCCGCGCTGCTCCCAGTCCTCGGGCCGGCCCTCTTGCGACGGGAACGCGAGCAGAGGCCGTCCGTAATCTCCATACGCGATGAGGCTCCCGTACGCATCTATCGCCGGTGAGTAGAGCGAGACGTGCTCGCGCCTCATCCCCACGCCTTTACGAGCAGGTCCACCAGGTGGGGATCGAACGTGTCGCGCCATGACGTGTAGTTGTGCGCGTCGCGATGCTCGACGAACGAGACGTCGTATCCCTGCCGCACCAACGCCTCGCGCGTTGCGTGGTTGTTCGCGAGGTTCTCCTCGACGATGCCGCAGGTCATCGTCACCGGGATCGGATGGGGCCATTCCTCTGCCGACAGGACTTGCCCGGCGAAACGCGCTATCCGCCTGAAGCGGGGGAACCAGGACTCCTGTTTGTCGAACCGCTGGCGGAAGAAGCTGCCCGATTGCAGGTACAGCGCTCCGAACGTCGCCGGATAGAGGCGGTGCACGTGGAGTAACGACAGGGCCCCGAGGCTCGCGCCGATCGCGGCTCGCATCCTCCGTTCGTGTGGAGTGGGCGCCATCTCCGAGATCTGGGGAAGGACCTCGTGCGCGAACGCGCGGGCGTACGCCGCCGAAGCCGAGTAGGTCTCGTTCCTATCGGCCGGCGGTGCGAGTAGAGCGGCCCTCAGAGCCGGCAGGCGTCCTTCGGCTACGGCGACATCGAGAAGGTGGGTCAATCCCGAGAGGTGTGCGTACTCGGGCCCGTCATGCGCGATCAGTAGAGGGAGCTCGTCCTCCGGAGAGGTTCCTGGGCTCGACCACAAGAGCCCGTGAACCCGCGCGCGCGCGGCGCGGCTCTTGATCTCGAACTCGCGGATGTCCCCTCCGGGTGCCTGCGTGGTCACCCACCCGGGCGTCTCGTATCCCGGGAATTCGATGACCGACTTGTCACCGAACGCGCCGCCCACGCGCTTCTCATTCCATGGATCGCAGAGCCACTCGCCGGTTCCGTCGGCGTGAGTGAGCTCCAGCTTGTACTCCATCCGATCGACGTCCAGGCGGGGGAAGTGAAGGACCCACCCCTGGTCTCCCGGCAGCAGCACGAACTCGGGACCGTTGCGAGGCCGGACGAGGTCCTGATGGAGGCGCACGCCACGCAGTTCGCGGTCGGGATCGGGAAAGGTGAACCTGATGGTCTCCTCGGAGACATGGGGCCCGCCGAGCTGGTCCATGCAGTTCAGGCTACTAAGGCACGTGTCGGCTAACGCCCGACACCGCCTTAGCAATAGGACCGGCGAAGCCGGTCCGCATTACTTGCGCGGCTCCCAGGAGAAGAACTTGGCAGCGACGCCGACGCCGACCAGACCCCACGCGGCGACGATCAAGAGGTTGCCTTGCTCGTAGAAGCGCGGCTCGAACGGATCGAAGATCGCCAGCATCGCGTGCGCGTAATGCCAGATCGGGAACACCTTCGCGACGGTAGGCAGCCATTCGGGGGCCTCCGTCAAGGGGATGAAGACGTCCGAGATGAAAAGTAACGGAAGGATCGAGGCATTCACCAGGGGTGGTGCGGCGTCAGCGTTCGGGATGAACGACGTGAAGGCCAGCCCGAGGGCAGAGAACGTGAATGCACCGAGGGCAACCACGCCGACGAGCTTCAGGATCTGATCGGAGGGGAACGTGACGTCGTACAGCAGTATGCCCGCGGCGGACACGATCGCAACGAGGAGCACGGCGATGATCGACGCGTGGATCATCCGCGCGAGCAGGTACGACAACCCCGGAAGGGGAGTGCCGCGCACCCGCTTCAATACTCCCTCGTCTCGGAGGAACGTCACGCTGATCGCGATGTTCGTGTAGCACGCCGTGATGACGGAGAAGGCGGCGATGACCGGCACGTAGAACGTGGACCCCGAGACCTCCTGGCCTTTCGGCCCGATGTCATCGCCGCCGAAGATCGTGTTGAAGATGAACAGGAACATCAGCGGGAATGCGAACGTGAAGAACGCCGATGCCGGGTTGCGCCAGAAGGATTTGTTCTCGTAAGAGAGCTGCTTCAAGGTCAGTGCGACCGAGCTCATGCGTCACCTTTCTCGGCGTCGCGCGTCAGTTGCAGGTACACGTCCTCGAGCGAGGGTGCCGCAGATGCAACCTGGATCAGGTCGATCCCCTTCGTGCGGGCCAGCTCCTCGAGAGCGGCAGCTTGCTCGTTCGGTACCGAGTACGTCGCGCGCGGATCGATCTTCAACCCTTCCGACAGGCTCTTCGGCGTGCCTTCCGCAACGATCTTCCCGCCGACGATGATTGCGACCCTGTCCGCCAGGAACTGTGCTTCGTCCATGTAGTGGGTCGTCAGGAACACGGTCTTGCCGAGCTCGTTGAGGTTCTTGACCATGCTCCACGCGTTACGCCGCGCTGACGGGTCGAATCCGGTGGTCGGTTCGTCTAGGAAGAGCAGATCCGGGTCGCCCGCGAGTCCCACGGCCACATCCAACCGGCGCTGTTGCCCTCCCGACAGCTTGCGCACCAGCTGATCTCGCTTATCGGTCAAACCGACGACCTCTATGACCTCGTCGAGGGGTCTCGGGTGTGGGTAGTAACTGCGGAATTGATCGATGACCTCGGCAACGGTGAGGAATCGGTTCACGCCGGTCTCTTGGAGCACGATCCCGATCCGTTCCTTGAGCCCTCGCGCTCGCTTGCCGGGATCGAACCCGAGCACCTTCACTTCCCCCGAGGTGCGGGACCGGTGTCCCTCCATGATCTCGACCGTCGTCGTCTTCCCGGCCCCGTTCGGCCCGAGCAGCGCGAATACCTCGCCCGTTTGCACCGTGAGGTCCACGCCTCGGACGGCCTCCACCTCGCCGTAGCTCTTGCGGAGGGCGCGTACCTCGATGGCCGGGGCTGACATGGGCGAAAGAATAAGCTCGTACCGATGACCGCATTCCTGCAGACCCCGCCAGAGCTGCCCGACGCATGGGCGTCCGATCGCGTCCTTCGTGAGGGGCTCGAGTTCCATCTCGGTTCCGACCTCCTATCGGTGGCAGAGCCGGATCTGAAGGCGATGGGTCACATCGCGACCGCACCGCAGACGTTGGCGCTCTCGGCGCGTGCCGAGACCGAACCCCCCGTTCATGTGCCGTACTCGACGTTCGGGGAACGGATCGATGAGATCCGCGTCTCGGACGCTTACGTCGCGCTGGGTCGGCTCGGCGTCGAGATGGGTGTAACAGCGCTGCCCTACGAATCGGGTCCTTACGGTGAGAAGGCGCGGCTCGTGTGGGCCGGCCTCGTGTCGATGTGGGGCCCGTCATCTGCCCTGTACTCGTGCCCGGTTGCGATGACCGACGCGGCCGCCCGCACATTGCTGCTGCACGGCAACAACGCAGAACGAGAGGTCGTCGAGCGGCTGACGACCCGGGATACCGATCGCGCCTGGACCAGTGGTCAGTGGATGACCGAGACGATCGGGGGGTCGGATGTCTCCCGCACGCAGACCGAGGCACGCCGGGATGGTGGCCAGTGGAGGTTGTTCGGGACGAAGTGGTTCACGAGCGCGACCACATCAGAGATGGCACTCACCCTCGCGCGCCCGGAGGGGGCTCCCGAAGGATCCCGTGGTCTGGTGCTGTTCCGCATCCACCGTCTGAACGACGACGGGCGACCGAATGCGATCTTCGTCCGGCGGTTGAAGGACAAACTCGGTACCCGCTCGCTTCCCACCGCCGAGCTCGAGCTCCAAGGCGCGCTCGCGCACCCGGTCGGGGACCCCGAGGAAGGCGGGGGCGTTCGGAAGATCGCCACGATGTTGAACATCACTCGCATCCATAATGCGATCGGATCGATCGGGTCGCTCTCGCGCGGTCTTGCATGGGCCCGGGCCTACGCGAACGTCCGCGAGGTCTTCGGGGCGCCACTTCACACGTTGCCCGCGCACCGCGCGACCCTGATGGATCTGACCGTGGATCACGCTGCGACCCTGGCGTTGACCCTCCGCTGCTGCGAGCTCACAGGCAGGGCCGAGCATGGCGTGGCCTCCGAGGATGAGATCGCCCTGCTGCGAGGCCTCACCCCGATCACGAAGTTGACCACCGCACGCTGGGCCGTGGCCGGGGCGGCCGAAGCCATGGAGGCCGTCGGAGGCGTCGGCTACTGCGAGGATTCGACCCTTCCCGCGCTCGTCCGCAACACCCATGTGCAACCGATCTGGGAGGGAACGACGAATGTCCTGGCGCTCGACGTCTTGCGCGCCGAGGTCCGGTCGGGATCCGTCCAGGCCATGCTGCGCGACATCGAGGAGACGGTGGGGCCGCTCGGAGGTGAGGCGATCCTGTCCGAAACCGTGTCGACCATCAAGCAGGCGCTCGGTGAGCTGCGCGATCGCTGGGCTCGCATGGACGACGAAGTTGCTGCACAGCTCAACGCCCGCTCTTTCGCACTCAGCCTCGGTGCTACGTATGCCTGCGCCAGGTTGTGCGCGCAGGCAGCGTGGGCGCTGAGCAAGGGGAGCGATCACACCGCACGCATCGCGGCCCGGATGGCGGCGCGCGGGTTGGTTGCGCCGCTGCCTCCCTCGGACACCTCCGTCGCGATGGGAGATCCCTCCTAAGCCGGTCGCGCTAGGGGGTGGGTTCGAACTTTCGGGGATCGGCGAGGTACTCGCGCGCGCTCTTCGCTAGTCGCGCCGCGTGGAAGCCGTCGAGGTAGCGGTGATCCATCGTCGCGCTGATCGTGAGCATCGGACGGGCCACGATCTGACCCTCCACCACAGCCGGTTTCTCCTCTACCTGGCCCACGAGGATCAGGAAAGGGATCCGGTACATCGGGGATAGTGGCGCGTACGCGTGCTGGATCCCGAACATCCCGACCGACGAGACCATCACGCTTCCGAAGGCCTGCCGTGGGAGACCCTGCTTCTTGAGGTCGATATCCCGGTCCGCGGTGAGCCATGCGGCGAATCTCATCGAGGTTCCGAGGAGCCACCGAGGGGTCTTGTCCAACATCGACTTGGTCTTGCCGAACTCGACATCGTCCTCATTCCGGATCCGGTTCGCTCGCTCGGCGAGCTCGCGCGCGATCTCCACGACCGGCTTCTCGTCGGCCGAGACCACCTTCACCCCCGAGAGCTCACTACCGGCGCCCGTAGAAACGATGAAGAAGACGTCGACGGTGTCTCTCTGGACGAAGTGCCCCCGGTATAGGCGCACGTTCAAGTCCGGGTTCTCCGACAGGGCATGAGCCATCGCCTTGCCGGCGACATGGGTAACGGTGAGCTTCACTCCGCTGCGCGCCCGGGCCTCTTCGATGAACGACAGGAGCTCGCCGGCATCTATCTCGAGGTCGCCGTAGATCTGAGGGTCATTGGGATGGCCCCAGGTCGCCGTGGTGATCTTGCGCCAACCTCGGATCTTCTGTTTCGCCATGGGGGTCGTGAGCATATGACTCGCCTTATGGTCGAAGCCCATTCGGACGAAAAGGGAACCCCATTGGGGAAGCTGAGGATCCTCGCGGTGGTCGTGCTGCTCCTGCTCGCGGGCGACGCATGGCTCAGGGCCACCGCCGAGGCCCGGGTCGCCTCGGAGCTCCAGAGCTCGTTCGACCCCGACGGTGAAACCGAGATCGCCTTCGGCGGCTTTCCCTTCGCGGCCCGGGTGATTTCGGGAACGATCCCGGTGGCGCGGCTCACCAGCTCTTCGCTCATCCGCAGCGGCGTGCGCTTGTCGGACGTGAAGATGACACTCCAAGATGTCGAGTTCTCGTGGTCGAAGATCATCGCAGGCGAGGTCGGGTCGGTCACGGTTCGCGCCGGCAAGGGGAGTGCGTCGATAGGAGAGCGTGGATTGAACCGGGCGCTCGCGGCCGTAGCGGATGGGGTGCGGGTACAGATCGAGGACGGGTTCCTGCGCGCGTTCGTAGGGGGCCGTTCGGCGCGTGCCGAGTTGACGATCGAAGACACCGATCTCGTGTTGGGCATGGGGGGGACGGAACGCACCGTGACCGTCCCGCTGCCGCGCTTCGTGGCCGGGCTCAGGTACGGCTCGGTCGAGCTGAGGGCGCTACGGGTGACGATCTCGTTCACGCTCGACGAGGCGAACTTCTCCAACCTCTAGACATAAAAAGAAGAGGGGGCCGGTTCCCCGGCCCCCTCTGGAACTACTAACTGCGTGGTCGATCTAGCTTGCCGACTCGACCTGCTCGTGGTTCGAGACCTTGGTCGGCTCGACGATCATCGTGCGGCTGCCGACGAACGCGTCCGCGGCGGCCTCGCCGACGGTCGACGTGTCGAAGTCGGCCCACAGGGTGACCTCGATGATGTTGTTGCCGTTCGCCGGGTCGTCGTAGCCCGCGCCCAGGTCCAGCGCCAGCCAGTTGAACGCGTTGGCCGTACGGGTACGGATGTAGTCCGATTCCTCGTCGATCCCGTCCTCGGGGTCTTCCTGGTCGGTGACGGTGCGCTCATAGGCCCGGTTGCAGAACGTGACCTCGCCGATGTCGCTCTCGTCGCCATCGTCTTCGACCTCGTCGTCGCCGTCCACGGCGGTGTCATCGGTCGATACCGGGACACGGTTGCCGTCGACCTCGACCCACAGACGAACCGAGCCGAACGCGAACGCGTTGCTCGAGTCGTTGTTCGTGGTCAGGGCGGTGAGGATCGAGCACTCGGCGGTAACCGAGATGATCGCGTCCTCGACCGTCGATACGCGCATGGTCTCGGACAGGATCGGGGTCGCGTCGTCGACTAGGTCGATATCGGAACCTGATGCACCTGCCTTGTTTGCAGGCTCGTGACTTGCGGATGCGTCCCTCACGCCCGCGAGCGAAAAGACCAGGAACGCGGCCATCGCCCCACAGAGCATGGTGAACAAAGTGCGCTTCAAACTCGAAGCAACCACTTGATCCCCTCCCTTAGGTAGTCGACCCGGTCTCGGATTGAGCCGGGGTACGGAAGCGTTTCAACCAACGTGCTCGGATTCCTCCCCTAACCGGACAAAAAGTCTTATTCCAACTATTTCCATCCAAAAGGGGGAGGGTGAGCGCGCGCCGCGCCGAATCTCTAGGTTGTCGGCTCCATCTCGTTCGGAGGCAGTGGCGATGGTCCAATCCAGCAAGAAGAGCCTGCTCGTGATCGCTGTCCTGGCGAGCCTTTCGATCCTCGGCTCGATGGGGGCAGACGCCAAGAGCAGCGCCCGCCGAAGCGGTGGGAAGGCGGTAGGCCATAGGAATGGGCGCACGGTCAACGCCTCGGGCATGCCGACTGCGGTAACCACTTCCGTCGGTGTGCACGCCCTCGAGCCCACCCTGGGGATCGATCCCGGCGGCGACATCTTCTACGCGGCCGCCGGGTTCGATTCGGTCGGCGGCCTGCCGGGGACGAAGATCATGCACTCGACGAACGGAGCGAAGACCTGGACCGAGGTCTCTCCGCGGGTGCTCGATCGCAACGCGATGCCCATCTCTCTCGACCCCTATGTCTGGGTGGACGACCGCATCGACGGCGACTCGGCCCGGATCTTCACGATCGACCTGACCCTTGCGTGCTCGTACATGTCTTACAGCGACGACGACGGTCAGAGTTGGATCACGAACCCCCTCGCATGTGGACGTCCGGTGAACGATCACCAAACGTTGTTCTCTGGTCCTCCCGCCACCAGCACCACCGTCGGGTACCCGAACGTCCTCTACTACTGCTACAACGACGTGGGTTCCTCCCAGTGCACGAAATCGATCGACGGGGGTCTGTCGTTCGCACCTACCGGAACTCCTGCGTTCACCGGTTACAAGCCCGGCAGCGACGAGACCGGGTTCTACGGAGTGGAAGGCTTCTGTGGCGGCTTGCATGGACACGGCGCGGTGGCGAACGACGGGACGCTGTATCTCCCGCGCGAGTACTGCGGGGAACCTTTCCTGGCGATCAGCAATGACGAGGGCATCACGTGGACGAACGTGAAGGTCTCGAACATCCGCAGTATCAGTCAGCCGGACGAGGGGGCCGCTCACCCCAGCGTGGCAGTGGATAAGAAGGGCAATGTCTACTACATGTGGATCTCGTCTAAGGACCGGATGCCCTATCTCTCGACGTCTAAGGACGAGGGCCAGACGTGGAGCAAGCCGGTGATGGTCGGCGTTCCTGGACTCAAAGAGTCGAACCTTCCGCAGATGGACGCCCGCGGCGTCGGCAAGGTCGCGTTCGTCTACTACGGATCGACCAACTCGCCTTTCCCCAGGTGTGGCCGTGATTGCGAGAACAAGGACTACATCCCTACGACCTGGAACGCATACCTTGGGATCAGCGACAACGCATTGGCAAAGAACCCGGTGTTCTTGACGGGAACAGTCAATGACCCTAAGGATCCGCTCGTGCGAGCGCGCTGCGGTCCTGGACGGTGCCACTGGCCCTATGACTTCATCGATGTCGAGATCGGACCCGATGGGATCGCGTACGGGGCATTCGTCGATGGCTGCATGGAGCTCTGCACCGAACTCACGCCACGGGAGGGCGACTACGAGGGTCTGGTGACGAAGCTGGTGGGGGGCCCGAGCCTCAGGTAGAAGACCTCCCCCTGACCAAGTGGTTCCGACCGTGCCCCTCGCCGGGAATCAGTTTCAAGGGGCCATTGGCCATTTGTGCACCTGCACAAAAGGACTGGGAGTACCCGGGGCAAACCTCCACACATCCCGACAATCTGTCCGGACATCACCCGCGCCTGGGAGGCCCTTGGATGCTGAAGAAACTAGCCGTCGCTCTGTCCCTGTCCATCGTGATCGCGGGGATCTCGGTCCCGACGGCCGGGGCCGCTGAGGCCGTCGAAGAGAAGGTGATCAGCCGCGCGGAAGACGGCCTGGAGATCGACATCACGATCTATCAGCCCGACGATGCGTCCCCCGAGAACCAGGTGCCGGTGGTGCTTTTCTCGCACGGCTGGGGGGGGACGAAGGATGACGGTTCCGGCCTCGCCGACGACTACAACAACGCGGGCTTCGGTTACGTGACCATCTCTCAGCGGGGCCACGGTGAGACTGGCGGCCAGCGCAACGTTCAAGACCCTCAGCTCGAAGCCCAGGACATCATGGCGGTCATCGACCGCGTCGCCGAGCTCGACTGGGTTCAGCACAACACCACGGTCGATCCCGTGACGGGCGAGGTCGTGGAGGACCCGACCGACCCGGTCCTCGGTGCGATCGGCGGCAGCTACGGCGGGGGCTACCAGACGATGACGGCACTCACAGAGATCGACGAGACCGGCACCACGCGCTTCGACGCCCTCGCACCGGAGATCACCTGGTACGACCTTCCCACCTCGTTGGCTCCCGAGGGTGTCGCCCGCACCTCGTGGGTCACCGCCCTCTACGCGACCGCAAAAGCGACCGGCACGATCCCCGAGTTCATCGACCAGGCCTTCGCCTGGGGCGCGACCACCGGCCAGTGGCCGGGGCGCGAGGAGCCTTACGCAGCAGCGGAAGAGGCGGCCGGTATTCCGAACATGACGGACATCTTCCGCTCCCACAGCCCGCGCGGTTTCGTGGAGCAGGGGGTCAAGCTCGACATCCCCGTCCTCCAGCGTCAGGGCGCAACCGACAACCTCTTCAACCTCAACGAGGGCCTGAACATCTTCGAGAAGGCGCTCACCGACGATGCTCGAGCGAAGAGCATCTTCACCTCCTACAACGGCGGTCATGTTCTTCCCGCGGTCGGGTCGACATTGCCCTTGGGCTCCGCTCCTAGCGACGATCCGTGCAACGACGAGTACCCAGGCGAGTGGAACCAGATGCGCCTCGACTTCTTCGCGGTCGCGTTCGCCGGCGAGAACCCCCGGACCGCACTGAACCAGTCGGCTTACAACCTAGCGACCGACGACAACGGGTGTCGTCGCCTCGACTCACTTCCCGCGACTGTTGAGCGCGACGTCGATCCCACCGGCTTCGGCTATTGGGGCGCACCTACCGGTGCGTTCGTCCCGCAGAGCCACATGCTCGCGGAAGGCCCCGGCTACGTCGCCGGCACCCCCAGGATCAAGGGCGACCTGTACAACTTCGGTCAGGACACTCGGGCGTTCTTCGCCTTGTCCGTGGGGACGGTTGCGGCCGATTGTGCGGACGCCAAGGTGGTCCAGAACAACATGATGCCGCTGCGGGAGTCGATGCCGCAGATGAGCATCGAGGGAACACCGTTCAACGAAGAGATCCCTGCGGTCGCCGTCGATCTCGCGGCCGGTGAGGCTCTTTGCCTCACGATCTCCCCGGTTTCCGACACATCGTTCGGTCACGGCAGCCGTTCGCCCGGTCTCATGGGCTTCGACGGTCTCGAGGTCGTAGTCCCCTGGGTTCAGGGCTGATGCGAGCCGCGAGGAACCGAGGTGCGATAGCGGTTGCCATCAGCGCGGCCGTCATCGCCGGCTCTTTCATCGTTCCGACTGCGTCCGCAGGTGCGGCCCCCAAAGGAGTCGACCTCGGCGGGTCGATCAAGGCCGGCTACGGCGTAGCCGACAACACCTGGCACGTCGGTGCCGGCGGTGGGCAGTACACCGAGAAGTTCTACGAGAATGGCGGCGAGGAGTTCACCAACTATCTGGACGACGGTGATGTCGATCCGCACAACCATTCACTCGCCCAGAAGGACAGCTACGGGGTCCAGTCGCGTCTCACGTTCCGCGCGATAGTCGTCGAGGACGCCGAGGGCGACCACGTCGCGTTCGTCAAGTCCGACAACTACCTCGCGATGGATGCGCTCCAGCGTCGCGTCGCCCAGATCCTTCTGCTGGAGGGATCGGAGATCTCCTACGACGAGATCATGCACATGGCGAGCCATAACCACTACTCGCCGATGTATTCGACCCCGTCCTGGGGCGTGTGGTTGTTCCAGGACGTGTTCGACATCCGCGCGTTCGAATACCAGGCGCAGCAGATGGCGGCCGCCATCCGCACCGCTGAGTTGGACATGCGACCCGCCAAGATGGGCGCCACCACCGTGGAGCACCACCTCTTCAAGGGGATGGTTGCGCGGCGCGGGCGGGCCGATGACGGTACCCCCGTCGGCTACCCGCTGGACTTCGGCGACTTCGGTTTATCGGTCGTGCGTTTCGACACACTCGATAACGAACCGATCGCCACGCTCGTCAACTGGGGGATGCACCCCGAGGGTCTCGAGGGAGACAACCTGATCACCGCAGAGTTCCTCGCGCCGCTCGAGCGTTTCGCCGAACGCGCGACCGGGAGCCCCGTCGTGTTCGGCCAAGGCGACGTGGGAAGCGCGGAGTCAGGTCCCGGTCGGCCGTACGAGTTCCCTGAGGGCATCCCGCGTAACTGGAACGACTCGGGGCATATCCAGGTCGAGCGTGGTGGCTTCCTGCTCGCCCAGGATGTGATCAAGGCTTACAACCAGATCGGCACGGGGGACACGATCGTCCCGTTCGACGATGACTTCGATGTCGCGGCCGGCAACTACTGGGCCCCGGGACCGTATTCACACCCCTACCCGAGCGTCTCGAACTGTCGCAGCGAGCCGACGGTAAAGGGCGACAGCGGGGTTCCCGTCGCGGGCCTTCCAGATTGTGAGCGCAGCGCACCCAATCAGCCGGTTGGTGGACCCGAGCTCGGGATGATCTGGGACCTCCTCCAGGCCGAGGGCGTTCCGGTGCCTTCGCATTACGACGCGCCGGCGTTCACGGGTGTCGAGGAGAACCTCCGGCTCCACCTGCAGGCGTTCAAGCTCGGCGAGGTCATCCTGCTGTCGTGCGCGTGCGAGGCCCAGGTCGATCTGATCTTGAACCTCGAGACGCGTGTCGACGAGGCCCAGGACAACGTGTGGCTCGGCTACGACTGGACGGAACGCCTCGATTGCACGCAACCGCAGACGCCGGACGGTGAGATCGATACTTCCGGCGACTGGACGTGTGTGCGCAGAGCCGATGACCCCGGTCACGATGGCACGCTGTTCCCGGGTGGTGGTTCGTCGTACACGTTCTCCGACGCCGCGCACGACCGGATGCTCGCCCAGATCTACAACAACGCCTGCCATGAAGAGAGAGGTTGCTGGGACGCACCCGAGAACGCCCTCGCGGCGCAGGCGGCGGAGCCCGATGACCCGGCCGAGTTCGAGCAGATCTGGGGCAACTTCACGCACGAGGAACTCCCGGCATCACTCGGGTACAAGCTCCCGATCGGGGTCGGTCACGCGGGTGACTACAACGGCTACACCGTCAGCTACCGCGAGTACATGGCGTACGACCATTACCGCAAGGCGCTTACTTCCTACGGTCCGCACACCGCGGACTACATGAACAAGAACCTCATGGAGCTTGCCGGTGAGCTGAACGGGGCCGAGGACGTGCTCGATCCGGTCGAGGAAGCTGATGAGGCCCGGGCCGCAGCCGATGAGGCTCGCCAGGTGGCCTGGACAACGAAACTGGGGGCCGCGTCGTTCGCCTCTTACACCGCGTGGCGCAATTCGCTGCCGAATGACGCGGGCGAACCGGGCGCGACCGCGCAGCCGGCCCCGGTGGTCGAGCGATTCGATGCCGCGACGTTCTCGTGGCGGGGTGGTTCGAACGCGGTGGACAACCCCACGGTCAGGGTCCAGCGGTGGGACGAAGCCAGCGAGACATGGGTGGACTTCGCCGATCAGTCGGGCGAGATCCAAACCACGCTCCAGTTCCCCAGCGGTTCGGACGGGTTCGCCGCCACCTACGCCGGCATGCAGGAATGGATCTGGACCGCGAACTTCGAGGTCTTCAATGCATTCCCGAGGGAGATCGGGAGCACACCGGAAGGCACGTACCGATTCGTCGTCGACGGCCTGGCGCGCAAGACTTTCGCGGACACGCCCTATCAAGTCGAATCCCAGTCGTTCGAAGTCGTCGCATGGGACGGTCTGAAGGTTCAGGACTTCCGTGAAGAGGCGGACGGCTCGGTCTCATTCACCGTCGATAGCACGTACCCGAGGTCCTACGACACCGAGATCCCCTATATCGATGCGAATGCGATGCAGGGCGAGACTGACGACGGTGAGCTGAGGTCCGGCGAGAGCGTTCCGTTCTGCAAACATTGCAGCTTCAGGCCCTGGGCGACGGAAGGCATCGTTCAGTCCGCGCTGGTGACGGTTGAGCGATCGGATGGCGTGACGGTTGAGAAAGTCCCGGCGACGGTGGTCGACGGTCGCTGGATCGCGCAAGCGAACCTGCAGCCGGGCGACGTTGCCTACGTCGCGGTCGGTGACATCGTCGACAACTACGGCGAGATCAATGGGGTGGGATCGCACGAAGAGCTCGAGCAGGTTTCTTCGAGCGTCGAGTTGACGTTCATCTAGGACTTTTGAGGGCCCCGAAAGGGGCCCCGCCTAGTCGCGGCGAAAGGATCGGGATGCGCCGGGTCCACGCTGTCCTGCTCGCGATCGTAGTGATCGCGGGTGGTGTCGTGCCGGCGGAAGCGATCGCGGTAACGCCTCGAGTGGTGCCGTTGATGCAGAGCGATCCCGGGGTGGGCGGCTTCATGTCGCCGAACGTCACCTACATCGGAACGATCCCGACCGACATGCCGGCGGTGGGCGGGCGCATGGTGAAGCTCGGCGACCAGAAGCGTTTCTACGTCACCGGCGGCAGTGGTCTGACTATCTACGACGTCACCGATCCGGCGTTGCCTCGCTTGTTGGGAACGCTCGCGTTCCCGCACTGGCAGAACGAGGACGTCGAGGTCAGCGACGACGGGATCCGTGTCGTTATCAGTGCCGACGGGCGCTACTCGGGCCAAACGATATTTCCGCACAACACCGGGATCCACGTCGTCGACGCGAGCGATCCGTTCATGCCCGAGTTGGTGGCGACCTACAGCGCAGCCAACGAGCTCAACCACACGACAGCCTGTGCTGATCCCAAGTGCGAATGGCTGTATGGAAGCTCCGGGTTCATCTACGACGCGACGTTCACCAGTGGGAACGAGATCATCAAGACGGGTGTCCGTTGGAAGCCAACGGGTGGTGCCGCCCACGCGCTCAACCGAGACGATGCCGGTTTGATCATCAGCGACTCGAAGCCGCGGTTCGTGCTCGACCCGCGCACCGACCCGGCGCACCCATCCGTTCTCGCAGAGGGGATGCCCGACGCGGTCGACTCCGCCCTGCAGCACAACAACGTTCGTCCGCGAGCAACTGAATGGGAGCCGCGTGACCCCGAGGCTCCGGACTACGAGGACCCGGCGCTGCGCCCGGGCGAGTTGTTCATCGCTAACTCCGAGACCAACTTCAACACCGACTGCACCGACCCCGGCGGCCTTTCGACCTGGAGCATGGTGAACTTCGACACTGGGGCTCCGTTGGAACAGCTCGATACGTTCTTCCCACAGAACGGCAACGAGATCGAAGGCGACCCGCCCGTGAACCTCGCGGGATGCTCCGGCCACTGGTTCACCGAACGCGACGGTTTGGTGACGGCGGCGTGGTTCGAGCACGGCACGCGCTTCTTCGACATCGATCCGACAAACGGAGACATCACTCAGGTCGGGTACTTCCAACCGGTGTGGACCGCGGTGAGCGCGGCCCACTGGGTGGTCGACGCCGATGGCAACGAATACGTCTACACGGTCGACTACGTGCGGGGGATCGACATCCTTCGCTTCGATCGGGATACCGACGTGCCGAGCCGGGCCGACTTCGCCCGCTCCTGGGACAACACAGTGGTCACGCATGTGCCGGCCGCGGCGGCCGAGCGCTACTCATGTCGCCTCGGGGCGAGAGGTGGCAGGGGCCTCAGGTAGAGAACCTTCCCGGCCCCCGGTGAGTCATAAGGACTGAGCGCACGAGGGAGGGAGTTTGCCCGTGGCCGGGTGGGACGACGAGGATCCGGGTTTGCCGATCAAGTTCGGTCCGTGCTCGAACGCCGAGTACGACCCGGCTCCCCTGACCCCCGTCCAACTGGAGACGATCAGACGCGCTGTCGCCGAGTGCGAACGGAATGCGGTGCGGACCGGGATGTCGCGCCGGCGTTTCATGCTGTCGCTGTGCGGCGCCGCGACCACCCTCCTGACGCTGAATGCCTGTACGCGTGAAGCATTGAGGAGAGAGCCCGGCGGTCGCTACAGCGTCTCACCGGAGGCAACGTTGGAAGAGGACGCCGCGCGCGAGACCTTGAGCGGCCAGGAGTTCATCTTCGACATCCAGGGTCATCTCCTCGAATACGACCTGAACCCGACCGTGAACTCCGAAGGTGCCAACTTCTGGTCGTTGTTCCCGCAGCAGAACTGCGGCGCCGAGGATCCACGTGACTGTTACACCATCGAACAGTTCCTCGAGCTGATGTTCATCCGCAGTGACACCTCGATGGTCGTCATCTCGGCGCTGCCCATCGCGCCGGAGGGCAGCCCGTTGTCGATGGAGGTCATGGAGGAGACCCAACGGGTTGCAAAGGCCCTGTGTCGCGATGACCGCGTGCTGGTCCACGCGCTGGCCTTACCGAACGTGGGAGAGCTCAAAGCCAATCTCGATGCGATGGCCGCGATGGCCGCATCGCAGCCGATCTCGGCGTGGAAGGTGTTCACCCACTATCCGGATCTCTACGATCACAGTGGGGCCGCGTGGCGGCTCGATGATGGTGACGGTTCGCTCGCTCAAGTGGGCGATGCGTTCATCAAGCAGGCGATCGACGTTGGCGTGCCCACGATCTGCACCCACAAGGGTTTCTCCGGCGGCAGTTCGTACGCAACCCCCGCCGACGTCGGTGGAGCCGCTCGGAAGCATCCGGATGCGAACTTCGTCGTCTACCACTCCGGATTCGACCAAACGCCAGAGGGGCCGTACTCGAAGGCCACCGCAGACATCGGCGTCAATCGTCTGATCTCGTCCATGCGCGCCAACGGCATCGGTCCCAACGAGAACGTCTATGCAGAGCTGGGATCGACGTGGTGGTACGTGATGCGCGAACCCGAAACCGCCGCACACGTCATCGGGAAGCTCTTGCGCTACATCGGAGAGGAGAACGTCGTGTGGGGAACGGACTGTCTCTTCTATGGATCACCCCAGGACCAGATCCAGGCGCTGAGGACCCTGGAGATCAGCGCTGAGTTCCAGGAACGCTTCGGTTATCCGAAGCTCACGAAGGAGATCAAGGCGAAGATCTTGGGCCTCAATGGCGCTCGGCTCTACGGGGTGGAGCCCGTCGAACGCTGCGAGTTCACCCGCCGCGAGCTCGAAGAGATGCGGAAGTCGCTGCCCGGGAGGAACGCGACCCTCGGCCCCCGGACCCCGATCGCGGCGGCCGAGTTCCGCAACCATCACGAAGGCTGGCCGGGCTGATCGCCTTCTGTGTGACCTGACCCTCGTTCTTCGTGGGTGGAGTCACCCGGTTAGTTCGGACCGGAGGGACGGCGGCCCCGATGGCGAATCAGTGAGGAAGGGAAGCTAGAGATGGGGGCCCTGGATGAAGACGCGATTTCTTGCGATGGTGGTATCCGCCGTGATGCTCGCCGCGGGTGGGGCAGTGGCACAGAACGGCCCGGACGACCTGCATTCGGACAACATCAAAGAGATCGCGCGCGGCCCGATCAAGATCCCCGGCGGCGGGATCGCCGACGGCTCCGATCTCGCGTTCGAGGGCAACCTCATCGTGGCCGGCTCCTACAGCGGGACCGCGTTCTTCAAGATCACCAAGGGCGCGCCCTACATCAAGCAGGTGGGTTTCCACATGTGCCCCGGTGGCCAGGGCGATGTGTCGGTCTACAAGAACCTCGCGTTCGTTTCGCTTGACTCGCCCCAGAACGCTCAGGCGATCGGATGTAGCGAGCCGTCGGCGAAGGAGTCCGCCGGCAAAGAGGGGATCCGGATCCTCGACATCTCGGACCCGACGAGTCCGAAGCAGGTCCACTTCGTCGAGACCGATTGCGGATCGCACACGCACGTGATCAACCCGCACGGCGACACCGTCTACATCTATAACCAGTCGTATCCGCTCGGGGTCCAGACGGCGACGTGCAGCGTCGCGAGCCATCGGAAGGTGTCCATCGTGGAGGTTCCGGTCAAGGCACCGACGAAGGCAAAGGTCATCGGCACCCTCGATGTCTCACCTGAGATCGGCTGCCACGACGTCACGGTCTTCCCCGACGGGAAGACCGCTGCCGCTGCGTGTATCGGCGAGACCCAGATCTGGGACGTGAGCGATCCTGCGATGCCATCGATCGTGTCGCGCATCGTGAACCCGAGCATCGAGATTCATCACGGTACCGGTGTCACGTGGGACCAGAAGTACCTGGCGATCGCAGACGAGTTCGCGGGCTCCGTGACAGGGGAGTGCGCCGGTGACCAGAACAGCCCGATAGGTGCTCTGTGGTTCTACGACATAAGCGACCTCTCCCTGCCGACGTTGGTTGGCTACTACAACGTCCCCCGTGGGGCTCGGCCGGAGACCCCGGAAGAGGCTGCGTACATGAAGTGCACGTCGCACAACTTCAACATCCTGCCGATGAAGGACAAGGACAGCTACATCGCCGTCGTCGGCTATCGCTCAGCCGGGATGTCGGTCGTCGACTTCAGCGATCCTGCGGCACCGGTAGAGCTGGCGTACTACAAACAGATGGAAGAGGGCCTCATCCCGGACGTGTGGTCGGGATATTGGTACAACGGCCGCGTGTACACGAACGACAATGCCGCGGCCCGGGGGCTAAGTGTCTACGAGCTGAAGGGGACCTCCGCCAAGGAGGTCCGGTACTTCAAGACCCGCCTCAATCCCCAGGTGCAGGTTCCCGACTTCAAGTAGTTCCAACCGCCACAACCGCTGTGTCCTTACGTGCGGCTACGAATACGACAGCCACCAGCACGCCAGCTGCCGCGACGATACCCAACACTCTGAAGCCGAAGCCGGCGAGTAGGAATCCCGATCCGAGGCTCGCGATCGCGGCGGCGAGCCACGCCACGGCATCGACCGATCCCTGCACACGCGCACGCTCCGCGTAGGCCAAACCCTGCGTCAGGAGAACGCTGCCCGAGACGAAACCGAAGCACCACCCCAACCCCAGGATGAACAGAGAGAGCGCGACCAGGATGCCGCTCGAGACTGGACTGAAGGCGGCCCCTAGGGCCCCCATGATCAGCAGTCCCAATCCGAAGGTGATAGCGCGGAATGCCCCCCACCGCGCGACGATCTTGCCGACGAAAGGCGCGAGGGCGAACATCCCTGCGAAGTGGGCGGTCATGATCCCGCCCACCACTCCAAGTCCATGTCCGTAGTCCCTGACGTGTACCGGAGTCATCGTCATGACCAGCACCATGGCGGTCTGCCCTACCACCATGACGACCAGGGCAAGCCGGACATGCGGCAGGTGCCACATTGCGGCAAGACGGGAGCCCGAGGGATCGGCTGCCACTGCCGCCGTGTCCTCCACCGCGATGTCGCTAGGGTCGGAACGCATGATCAGCACTGTCATGAGGGCTGCGAGGTAGAAGAGGGAAGCGAACATCATCGCCCCGGTCAACGATGGAAGGTCCAACGCCTTTGCGATCGGTTCACCCACGCGCAGCAGCGGAGGGCCGAGTACGGCTCCGATGGTGCCGGCCCACACGATCCATCCGAGAACCGGGGCGCGACTTGTCTCGTCCTGCATGTCGGCGGCCGCGAACCTGGAGAGCTGGTTCGCAGCGTGACCGATACCCAGCACGAACATCGCCGGAACGAACAAGACCAACCCGGCTGATGCTCCGATCACAAACAGGGCCGAGAGAGCTCCCGCGAGCCCAACCGCATACCCAACCCGAAGGCCGAAACGGCGCCCTCGGCGCGCCATCACGGAGGACAGGAGGGCCGACCCGGCCGCGGTTCCAAGGACCGCTATCGCGCCCGGGAGTCCACTCGTCGAGCGCGAGCCGGTCATCTCTGTGGCGATCAGGGGCGCGGCCGTGAAGGCGGCGTAGAGGCTCGTGCTGCCGAGCGCCACCGAGGCGAAGATCGCCGCGGTCGCCCGCTTCCTGTCACGGTCCAAGCTAATCGCCGAGCGCCTCGATCAGCTCCGTGATCCAGTCCTTGCCCGCTTGCCGTGCCGCGTCGCCGAAAAGCCCGCCCCCGACGTTCCCGTCGGCATCGCTGTAGGTCGCTTCGACGGGGGTCAGGGATCGGAGCGGGCCCCTGACGCTGGCCTCCGCGAACTCAACCACCTCGGAGAGGTCGAACTCCAGGCCCGAGTCCGCTAGGTCGGCTTCGATGTCCGGGCCCGGCGCTCCGACCGGATTACCGTTCGAGTCGATGACGACGCAGTTCGCCGTCTCCCCGAAGGCCCGGCATTCCAGTCTTCCGTCGCCGGGGAGGGGCGGCTGGGACGAGAACCGCACGCTCAACGTGGCAGCACCACCCGGCAGGTCGTCAAGCGAGACGCCGACCCGCGGCGAGATGTCGTTCCAGGTGACCGGACTACACGGAGCGGTGGAGTCCTTGTAACACTGCAACTCGAGCTCGATGAGGAGGTCCGCCCCCTCCGCGGCTCCCTCGACACATTCGGCATCTCCTCGGACCGCCACGCTGTAGTCGCTCACTACCGTTTTCACGGGCCGGTCCTCGAAGAGGTAGGGCTGGGAGAGGAGCGCCTGGCCGACGCTGCCCATCATGGAGATGGTAAAGGCCTGCGCCACTGGGGGCGCGTCCGTGCCGATGCTGGGCTCCTCGTCGAGCCTCTCCTCGGTGGTGAAGGTTAGGTTGTAGCCGTAGCCGCCGTCTCCCGCATCGACACACTTGAACGTGCCTACGGCTTCCTCACCGGTGACTGTGCCCGAAGCTCGCCGATCTACCTCGGTGAGGAAGGCGCTGAGCGTCTGAGCTTGACCCTCGGTCTTGTTGCGAAGGACGACGTCCACGTCGAATGTCTGCCCCACCGAGGCCGTGACCATCGCGGGCGACAACTCGAACGTCCCTTCGGTCATCCACATGACGATGAAGTGTGAGAAGTGCGCGACGTCGGCTTCGAGCACCGCGTCTCCCGATGGACCTTCGGTTATCCGCTGCGACGTCGGGAAGTCCCACCCGTCGTCGGTTCGTTGGATGGCGATGATGGCTGGGGCACCGGCGTCGGGATATGCCACCCCGGTGTCGAGGGTGATCGTGGCGAGCTCCGCCTCGAACTCGTGGCCATCCGGCGAGAGCTCGACCGCCGCCAATACCTGCACGTCCGCGCCGGGGTCGAGATCCTCCAAAGCGACCGCTGCATCGATCGACTCGACCGTGATGGAAGGCGATCCGTCCGGAAGCTGTAAACGGAGGGCACCCTCCAGCGCTGTGATCGTGTTGCCGTCGCCCTCAGTACCCCCGCATGCAGCAATGAGCAGCATCAGACTGACCGCGATCACCAGCATCTTTCGCCTGTACACACGGCCTCCTCGTCCGCCCCATTGCGCCGGTGGACACGCAGACAGACGGTTCACGATACGCCCCTGCCCACGACGCACGGAAGTTCCCACCGGCCCTAGCCCGAGCCGCAACGGAAGGTCTCGGACGTCGCCGCGGACCGCGCGTAGGAGGAGTTGCCTTTCCAGATGGCTCGAATTCGACAAGTCCGTCCCCGAGGCCTTTGGAAACCTTTCATAAAGCGGCTAACGACCGAGCCGTCATCGAGCACGCTCGCCTCCTGCAGAACGGACGTCTTGCGTGCCACGCGGTTCCACTCTCCTCTGGAGCGGCGCTCGAGGATCAGGGCGATCGATGCCCCCGGATATGGAGGGGCCATCCAACCGCTCACGCGGATCTTCCTCTTGGCCCGCACGGACACATCCTGCGTTGTTGCTATGGCCGGGCTCGGAGGATCGGATGCCTTGACGATGAGCTCGCCTGCGGCATGGTCGAACTGCAACGGCTCGTCCAGGATCAACGAACCCTTACCCGCGACCGTTGCCGATTCGGACGATGCACCACCCGGATTGATCTCGATGCGGTCACCGATTTCGAATCCGTCGGTCTCGCTTGTCTCGAGGGTCGTCGATCCGGCCGCGGCTGGGGTATCGAGCTGAGTCACGGCGGCCCCCGGAAAGCATTGAGAGAACTCAGACGTGATACTCAGGCTGGATGTTTCGGACATCCACGTTGCCGTCGCGGTGAACGATGCTGAAGGCAACGATGAAAGAGCGCCGGTCAAGTCGAAGGATGCTTTGCCACGAGCGTTGGTCGTCACGGTCATAGCCCCAACGGGGAACTCTCCTTCGCCCGTGCCCGAGACATCGCAGCTCGCGTTGGCGAACACTTCGATGACGTAACTCTGGTCGCGGCTGCCTTGCAAAAAGCCCTTGACCCTGGCCGTCTGGTTCAGCTCCGTGGTCTCGTAAAGAACGGGCGGATTCAAACGTACGACGAACTGGCTCGTCGGCAAACCGAGTTGCGGGTTGGGGCCGGGAGGAAGGTCCTCTATCCCTAGCAGATCGTTCGAGTGGATCGAATTCCCCGAAATGCGAGCATTGCCGCCCCCAGATAGGAGGATCCCGTTCCCAACGTTTCCACTGATGACGTTGCCCGTGCCCGTTTCGCCGTTCCCGATCATGGCGCGCCCTTTTCCGGTCACTGAAATGCCGCCACCGAACGGGGCCCGGGGCCCGAGTTCACTCCCGTTTTCCATCACCACGTTGCCGAGGATCGTGGCTCGCGCGAGATTCGATCCGTGAACAGTTATTCCCGACCTGCGGTTATGCGCGATGAAGTTACACGCCTGCTCGCACGTCTCGTCGGTGGGTGACGCCGCTCCGCCAATCGTGCCCTGCGCAGCGCCGTAGAAGTAGATGCCGTTCTTGTTCGGAAGAGGCGCGCCTCGGCCCGGGGTGGCGCCTATCGTGTTGCCCTCAATGCGGATGTCCTGCGCTCCGCGGCTCGCATAGATGCCCTCTTCCCTGTTACCAGAGATGACGTTGCCTGCACCCTGTACCGGCCCGCCGATCAGGTGTCCTTTGTTGGCCGCGTCCAGGTCGATACCCCTGTAATTCGGCAACGCGGTCTGCCCATCGGCCGAGACGCCTATGAAATTCCCGGCGACCTCGTTCGCCCTGCCGAAGTCGTCGATATTGACGCCGTTGTGGTGAGCACCTGCGATCACGTTGCAGGGCGCCGAGCACAAATCCAGGGCCGGCCGGGACCCGCCCAACAGGTTCCGTCTCCCATTCAGCTGCACGCCATATGAGTTCGAGTGAGCGGTCTCCCCGTCTACATCCGTCCCGATGTAGTTGCCGGCAACTGTGTTGCGCGACCCGAATACATCCACCCCTCCCTGGTTGTTCGAGATCACGTTTCGCGCTTCATCCGATGAGCCACCGATGACGTTGTGAGACCCGCGGACGACGATCCCGATCCCGTTGGAGAGCCGGCATAACGGCCCAGGATTACCCCGCGAGCACGAGTCATCCTCGTCGGTGCCGATGTAATTTCCCTCTACGACGATCCCGCTGTCCTCGTCTCCGAGATTCCCAACCTCGATGCCGATACAGGGGAAGCCACCGATAGTCAGGCCGCGGACGACGCTGTTGCCCGCCCATATCCTGAGCCCGTCGATTCCACTCGAACGGCAAAGTAGATCTGGCCCGACGACCTGGATGAGCGGGTGGCGTTCGAACAGCGGCTGAGTCGTCCCGTCGATCACCGCCGGCTTGCGGACAGCAGGCAGCTCCTCAAGGACCTCGATCGTTCGATCCCCTGTGATATCGAACGTGATCTCTGTGCGATCGGAGTTGGCATTCGCTTCCTGGATCGCCGCCCGCAGGGTGCACTCGGTTTCTCCGCCGATCGATCCGCCGGTGTCACAAAGCCCATTCCCCGGGTTCTTGTCGGCCCGGTCTGCATCTGAGTTGATGACGAGCTTGCCGGACAGATCCATCAGGAAGACGTCGCCGACTTCGTTCGTATCACCCGCGACGAGGTTCGAACCCGCTGACGTGAATGTCACCTTTGTGCCGTCGGGCGTGATGTTCGGCGACCTCGACGATCCGTTCCGAGTAAGCCGCGCCGTCGTCCCATTACTCAGATCGCGCACGTAAATGTCGGGATCGATGTTGAGGTTGACGAATGCCACCAAGGTTCCGGCGGTGTTAAGCGACGGGAACCGGCTGTCTCCTTCCAGGGCGGCTCCCGAACCGTCAACGCCGGCCAGCGTGGTCTCGTTCTGATCGAGGTCTCGCACGAAGACGTTCTGGTCCAGAAAGTAATACGTGACGAACGCAAGACTCCGGCCGTCGCCGCTGAGGTGGAATGAGAGCGGCTCACGGTTGGGTTCTCCCTCTTCGCCGACGATAGTGCCCTTGACGATGGAGTTCGTTTGGATGTCCTTGACCCACACCGCTTCGGGACCACAGATGCGGAACTTGCCGAGCTCGTCCGGGCCGAGGAACGCGACATACCTTCCGTCGAAGCTGACAGACGGCGGATCGTTGATGATGCAATCGTCGCGGTGCCCCGGATCCCCGTCGGTATCAACAAAGCGGTGAACGGTCGCGTATGTATTGGATCCGGGCCGCGAATAGATGATGTCGCCCTCGGTCCCCCCAGACGAGAGATTGATTCCCTCTGGTGAATGGAAGACGACGCGCTGACCATCTCCGCTCACTCCAACGGGGGATGTCGAATAGAAGGGACTTCCGTCGGAATCGAGGAAGGCCTGCGCCGCGGTCGCGGGAGCGCCGTTCGTGCCGAGGCGCATGAAACAGAGTCCGCCGCAGTCCGCCGAGTTGAAAACCGCGGTCGAACCGTCTGCGCTCAGGACGGGATTCCCTTGGAACCCATCAGCTCCGTTCGTAGCAAGGAAGTGCGTGATGTTGGCAACGGTGTTGCGGATGTATATGCCGGGGGGGCCGCCGAGGGTCGTAGCCAGAGTCGTGAACAGAACCAAGCCGCCGTCAGACGACACGGCAGAGGTCTCGGGAAGGGATGAGGCGGCATCTCCCTGCGCGCCGTCCGTCGACACGCTCACGCGCTCGGTAAGTCTCCCGGAGCTGGCTTGGGCAGCAGCCCGGCCCATCGACGACACCGTCGATCCGGCAATAACGGATAAGGCTGCCGCAGCAGCGACCGATCTACGTAGAGCGGGCACCTGCTTCTTCACTCGATTAGTTAATAGGAGCGATTTCGCGGGAACAAGGGAGTACCGCAGGCAACCCACCCTGTCTGGCGACATCACAGAGTGCCCCCGGCAGGATTCGAACCTGCGCACCTCGCTCCGGAGGCGAGTGCTCTATCCCCTGAGCTACGGGGGCTCAGTGCTGGTCCACCCTAATCTTCGGGATGAATGGCGTGGCCAGATAGCATCCGTTCCATGGGGACAGAAGACAAGCGGATCCTGATCGCAGATGACGACCCGGTGATCCTTCGATTGATCCAGGTGAACCTGGAGCTCGAGGGCTATCAGGTCCTCACGGCCAACAACGGGCAGGAAGCCGTCGACGTCGCGATCGCGGAGACCCCCGACCTCGTGATCCTCGACATCATGATGCCGCGCCTCGACGGCTACCAGGCGTGCGAGCTCCTCAAGGCGAGCGATACGACCAAAGCGATCCCCGTCATCTTCCTCTCGGCGAAGGCGCAGCAAGGAGACATCGAGAAAGGCCGGTCCTTCGGGGTCGCCGAGTACCTCACGAAGCCCTTCGACCCGAGCGAGCTGCTCGAGGTGGTCGAGCGGCACGTCTCCTGAGCTGCCGGCCGTGATCACCGAACGGCTGGCGAGCCTCGTTCGCGCGGCCCTCGAGTCTGCTTCGGCCGCAGGCGAGCTGCCTCAGGGAGGCGACGCCGAACCGAAGTTCGAGCGCCCCCGCCGGCGCGAGCACGGCGACTGGGCGACGAACATCGCTCTGGGTCTTGCCCAGGGCGGAGGCAACCCGCGTTCTATTGCCGAAGCGATCGTCAAGCACCTCCCCGAGTCCGAGTTGATCGCGAAGGTCGAGATCGCGGGACCCGGGTTCTTGAACTTCTATCTGGACTCGTCGTGGTTGCACGACGTCGTGCGTGAAGCTGCCGACGCGTCGTCGCCCTTCGGCCGCTCCGATGTGGGGGCCGGAACCCGTGTCAACGTCGAGTACGTCTCGGCGAACCCGACGGGCCCGCTGACGGTCGTTCTGGGCCGCCACGCCGCGGTGGGGGACACGATCGTGAACCTACTGAAGGCGACTGGTCACGAGGTCGTGCGGGAGTACTACTTCAACGATGCCGGCCGCCAGGTGATCCTGTTCGCGGAGTCGGTCGCCGTTCGCTACCTCGAACGATTCGGTGTCGAGGCAGAGATCCCCGAAGAGGGCTACCGCGGCGACTACGTCAAGGACTTCGCCGACGCGATCGTGAACGAGACCGGCGATGCCCTGGTCCATGTGTCCCATGAGGAGCGCGTCGAAGAGATGCGCAAACGTGTCGCCCCACCCGTCATCGCCCAGGTCCGCGCATCTCTCGAGCGCTTCGGCACGACGTTCGACGTGTGGTTCTCGGAAGCGAAGTTGCACGAAGCAGGCGATGTCATGGCGGCGATCGAAAGCCTGCGGACCAAGGGCCTGATCGAGGAGAGAGAGGGTGCTACGTGGTTCCGCTCGAGCGCGCTCGGCGACGACAAGGACCGCGTCGTGATCAAGGCCGACGGCGACACCACTTATTTCGCGGCCGACCTCGGGTATCTGCTCGACAAGGCGGGACGCGGGTTCGATCGGTTGATCTATGTGTGGGGGGCGGATCACCACGGGACGATCCCGCGGTTGCTCGCGGCAGCCGATGCCCTGGGGGTCGGGCGCGAGCGCATCGAGATCCCACTGATCCAGATCGTCCGGCTCTTGCGCGGAGGTGAAGCGATCAAGGGTTCGAAGCGGGCCGGGGTCCTGCTCGCGTTGGACGAGCTCCTCGACGAGGTCGGTGTCGACGCTGCGCGCTACACGTTCCTGACCCGGTCGACCGATGCTCCTCTCGACTTCGACATCGAAGCGGTCAAAGAACAGGCACCGGAGAACCCGGTCTACTACGTGCAGTACGCGCACGCACGTATCTGTTCGATCTTGGCGAAGGCCGGCACCGAGGGGATCGATGTGGATCCCGCGGCCGCGCCGCTTGCCCGGCTCGAGCACGACGCCGAAGACGTGTTGATGCGCAAGCTCGCCTCGTTCCAGGAAGTGGTGTTGGAAGCATCAGGGCAGCGCTCGCCGCAGAAGATAACGCGCTACGTCGAGGAGCTGGCGGCAGACTTCTCGGGCTTCTATCGCGACTGCAAGGTCGTGACCGAAGACGCCGATCTCACGGCGGCGCGGCTCGCGCTGTGTGTCGCTACCAAGCGCACGATCGCAGATGGTCTGGGCCTACTCGGCGTGTCGGCGCCGGAACGGATGTAACTCTCCGATTACCCTTGGCGGATGAAGGACGTCCTTCCCATCACCGCATCGGCGTCTCCCGAGGGTCATCTGGTCGTCGGGGGGTGCGACGCGGTCGAGCTTGCCGAACGTTTCGGCACCCCCGTCGTCGTCTTCGACAGGTCGACGTTCGAGGCCCGGGCGCGCCTCTATTCGGGGGCGCTGGCGGCGGATCACGTCCATTACGCAGGGAAGTCGTTCTGTTGTGTGGCGATCTGCCAGCTGGTCGACGAGCTCGGGTTGTCGCTCGACGTCTGCACCGGCGGTGAGCTCGCGACCGCGTTGGCCGCCGGTTTCCCGACCGGGCGGATCACGTTCCACGGCAACAACAAGTCCGACGCGGAGCTCAGGACCGCGAACGAGGTCGGTGTCGGCCGGATCGTCGTTGACTCGTTCGACGAGATCGACCGGCTGGCTGCGTGCGGAGTCGAAACGAAGCTCATGATCCGAGTCACCCCGGGTGTCGAAGCGCATACACACGAGTACGTCCAGACCGGGCAAGAGGACTCGAAGTTCGGGTTCACCCTGCATGACGGCGTCGCGCTCGAGGCGATCAAGCGGACCTCCGAGGTTCCGGGATGCGAACTCGTGGGTCTTCACGCGCACATCGGCTCGCAGATATTCGAGCTTGCCGCATTCGACCTCGCGATCGATCGTCTGGCCGGGTTGGCGGCGGAGGCCAAGCGGGCCCACGGGGCCGAGATCCGCGAGCTGAACGTCGGCGGGGGACTCGGCATCGCCCACACGCGCGACGAGATGACCCCCGACCCGCGTGAAGCCGTCGCACGGATGAGGGCCGCCGTGGAGAAGAGCTTCACGCGCGAGGGCCTGTCCGTGCCCGACCTGTTCGTGGAGCCGGGCCGTTCGATAGTCGGACCTACGTCGGTCACGCTCTATCGGGTCGGCACGGTCAAGCGCATCCCCGGGGTGCGCACGTACGTCTCGATGGACGGAGGGATGTCCGACAACATCCGGCCGGCGCTCTACGGAGCGCGCTACGAGGCGTTCCTTGCGAACCGGATGGATGCTCCCGAAGGACCGCGCGTGACGGTCGCCGGGAAGCACTGCGAGTCCGGTGACATCCTCATCAAGGACATCCACCTTCCCGACGACATCGCGGCGGGGGACCTGCTGTGCGTTCCCGCGACGGGTGCCTACACCTACGCGATGGCTTCCAACTACAACCGCATCGCGAAGCCCCCGGTGGTGATGGTCGAAGATGGCCAAGCCACCGTGATCGTGGAACGCGAATCGGAGAGCGATCTCCTGCGGTTCGATCGCAAGCTCGACGGCAGCAGCCTCTAAGCATGGCTGAAGCCCTGAAGGTCGGCCTGCTCGGCTTCGGTGTGGTGGGGAGTGCAACCGGGCGCATCCTGCTCGACCATGCCGACGAGCTTGCCCGGCGCGCCGGGGTCCCGATCGAGCTCGCCCGCGTCGCGGTCAGAGATGTCGCGAAGCCGCGTGCTCAGGGCATCCCCCCCGAGCGACTCACCGATCGGCCCGAAGACATCGTGGGTGACCCCTCGATCGACGTCGTCGTCGAGGTCATGGGCGGCGTTGAGCCGGCACTGACATTGGTGCTCCAGGCGATCGAGAACAAGAAGCATGTCGTCACCGCGAACAAGGAGCTGATGTCGACGTTCGGCCGCGAGGTGATGAGCGCCGCGGAAGCACGTGGGGTCGATCTGTTGTTCGAGGCCTCCGTCGGCGGGGGGATCCCGATCATCCGGCCGTTGCGTGAATCGCTCGCCGGGGACCGGGTACAACGCGTGCTCGGCATCGTGAACGGAACCACGAACTTCGTCCTCACCCGCATGTCGGAGATGGGTGAGTCGTTCGACGAAGCGCTGGCCCAGGCAACCCGCCTCGGATACGCGGAGGCCGATCCCAGCGCCGATATCGACGGTCACGATGCCGCGGCCAAGATCGCGATCCTCGCCTCGCTGGCCTTCGATGCGCGTGTCGTTGCATCGGACGTATCCCGTGAGGGGATCCGCAACGTGACCCGCGCCGACATCGGTGCAGCCCATCAGTTGGGCTACGAGGTCAAGCTGCTCGCGATCGCCGACATCCGCGACGGCCAGATCTCGGCCCGCGTCAACCCCGCGATGGTTCCGCGCACCCACCCCCTGGCCTCTGTACGCGATGTCTTCAACGCAGTGTTCGTCGAGGGCAGCGAGGTCGGAGAGGTGATGTTCCTCGGCCGCGGGGCAGGCGGTGGGCCGACCGCGACCGCGATCGTCGGAGATATCGTCGAGATCGCTCGCAACGTTGCCCAGGGTGCGAAGACGCCCGGCTACGTGGGGTTCCACGCGGACGCCCGCATCCGGCCCCCCGACGAAGCCGCCGCGCGCTATTACGTCGTTCTGTCCGTCGCCGATCAACCTGGTGTCCTCGCCGACGTTGCCGGGACGTTCGCGCGGCACGGTGTGTCGATCGCGAGCGTCCGCCAGGAGGGCTCCGGCGACGAGGCAACTCTGATGCTGATCACCCACACCGCGACCGAAGGCAGTCACCGTGAGACGTTCACCGACCTGGCGGCGCTCACGAGCGTGAAGTCGCTCGACTCGACCATCCGGGTCGAGGGAACCCAAGAAGGGTGACCACCGGGCCTCTTGCCGTTGCGGGGAAGCGCGGCATCATCCGGCGCTACCGCGATCAGCTTCCGGTCACGGATGCCACGCCGATCGTCACGCTCGACGAGGGCGACACGCCGCTCATCTACTCGGAGCGATTTTCGAACGAGGTCGATGCCGAGGTGTGGCTCAAATACGAGGGGGTGAACCCCACCGGGTCGTTCAAGGACCGCGGGATGACGCTCGCGATCTCGAAGGCGCTCGAGGAGGGCTCGACCGCCGTCGTCTGCGCTTCGACCGGCAACACCTCGGCTTCGGCGGCCGCGTATGCAGCGCGCGCGGGCATGATCTGCGCGGTCCTTATCCCCGAGGGCAACGTTGCGCTGGGCAAGCTCGCGCAGGCGCTCGTTCACGGCGCGCGCGTGCTGGAGATCGAAGGCAACTTCGACGATGCCCTCGAGCTCACGAAGGTGATGTCCGAGACCCACCCGATCACGCTGGTGAACTCGGTGAACCCGTTCCGTATCGAGGGCCAGAAGACCGCTTCGTTCGAGGTCGTCGAGGCCTTGGGTCGTGCACCCGACATGCACGTTATGCCGGTCGGGAACGCGGGCAACATCACGGCCTACTGGCGGGGCTACAACGAGGCTCGCTCGCTCGGCTGGGCCGACTCGCTTCCCCAGATGCACGGGTTCCAGGCCGAAGGCGCGAACCCGATCGTCCGGGGCGAGGTCGTCGTTGATCCCAAGACGATCGCGACCGCGATCCGCATCGGCAACCCTGCCTCGTGGGCGGGAGCCACCGAAGCGGCGGGGTCATCGGGCGGCGGGATCTATTCGATCCGTGACAAGGAGATCCTCGAGGCCTACCGGTCGCTGGCGCAGGAAGGGGTGTTCGTGGAGCTGGCCTCCGCGGCCGGGGTCGCAGGGCTCCGGCAGCTGAAGCAGAAGGGCGCGGTCCCATCGGGCGCGACGGTCGTCTGCGTCCTGACGGGTCACGGCTTGAAGGACCCGGACTGGGCGATCGCCGGCGCGCCGCGGCCCAAGCTGGTCGCGGCCGAGATAGGACCGATACTCTCCGAGCTTGAGCTTGGCTGAGATCGAGGACCAACCACCTAGGAAGACGAACCGCAAGGCCATAGCCTCACTCGTGCTGGGGATCATCGGATTGACGGGAGTCTTGTTCGTGGCAGCGATCGTGGCGATCATGATGGGCCGCAGCGCGCACCGCGAGATCGACGTCACCGGGCAGTCCGGCCGCAGCCTTGCGACGACCGGGATCGTGCTCGGATGGATCGGCCTTCTCTGGGCCGCGGCCTTCGTCATCTTCTTCTTCGTAATGTCCGACACGACCCGGGTAGCGGGCTGATGTCGGCCGCGGTTCGGGTACGGGTTCCGGCGACCGTCGCCAACCTCGGGCCCGGCTTCGATGCCCTCGGCGCCGCAGTCCGGATGCACCTCGAGATCGAGATCGAACCGCGGCGCGATTCGATCGAGGTGATGGTCGAAGGCGAGGGGGCCGAGCACCTGCCTCTGGATCATTCCAACCTCGTCATCCGCGCGATGAACACGTTCTTCGACCATGTCGGCCGGCGTCCACCCGGCTACGCGGTGCGGGTCAAGAACCCGATCCCTATCGGCTCGGGGCTCGGATCGTCCGCCGCAGCGGTCGTCGGTGGTCTGTTCGCGGCCCGCGCGATCACGGGCCGGACGGTTCCCCAAGCGGACATGGTTCATCTCGCGACGTCGTTAGAGGGCCATCCCGACAATGTGATGGCCGCGCTGTTGGGCGGGCTCGTGATCTGCTACCGGGAGGTCGACGGCGGCGAGCTCCGTTACCTCCGCCTCGAGCCGAGCGACCGGCTGGTGCCGATCCTCGCCGTCCCGCGCGAGGGGTTCCCAACCGCGGAAGCGCGGCGTGCTCTGCCGGCCGACGTCTCGTTCTCCGATGCTCAGTTCACAGCGTCGCGATCCGCCCTCCTTGTAGCCGCGATCACGACCGGGGCGGGCGCCGACGTCCTGGCGGACGCGATGGACGATCGGCTTCACGAGCCCCATCGCATGAAACTGATGCCGGAGACCGCGGCGGTTCATATGGAGATCAAGGACGCTCGCCTTCCCGTTGCGCTATCGGGCGCAGGTCCGTCGTTGTTGATCGTCGTGCCGCGTCCCGAGGCCGCAACGCGCGCCGAGCAGATCCGCCGGATCTGTCGTACCCGCAACGCGGGGTGGCGGGTGTTCGTCAGTGAATGGGAACCTCTCGGCGCCAGGGGCGAATAACCCCGGGGCACCGGCTAAGAGCGGGTTATCTCGATGCGTCCGAGCATCCCGAAGTGGTTCGTGCAGAAGTAGTCGTAGATCCCCGGCTTCAGGTGCGAGGTGATCACGATCGTGCTCTCGCCGGGAGAGCTAACGCGCGCCGAGATGAATTTCGGCCGTCCGTTCTTCTTCAACTTGAACGACCGCATCTGGTGGCCGTTCGAGATCGAACCTTCGTCGAGGTTCGTCAGCTCGATGTCGTTCCCGCGCGGGATCTGATACGCGGGCCCGTAGTAGGTGCCTTCGTAGTAGATGGCGGTGCCGGGGAAGAAGATGCCGTTGGAGACGAACGTCCCGCCCCCGACGAACAAGGATGAGGTCGCGCGCGCCGGAGCGCGTGCACCCGACGCGATCTGGGGCGGCACCAGGGCGACGATCAGAGCGAGCAGGATGATCTTTTTCATCTCTCTAATGTTCTCCGCCCCCTGTAGGCCTCCTGCGGAACGAGAAAGGCCCCGGTGGAACCGGGGCCTTTCGGACATCTTGTTCCGATTCAGGTGCGGGTCGTGGTCGCCGTGCGATCCGTAGCCGCTGGGGTCGTCGTGGTCGTCTCCGGAGCGGGCCGTTCACGCAGGTCGACCCGGGCCGGCGCGACGGGTGTTTCGTCGAGCATCCGGCGCTCGAGCTTGCTATGCCAGCGCGCCCCGAGTGCACCTCCGAGGGCCCCCCCGAGGAACATGGCGCCGAGCGCCACGATCGAGATCGCAAGGCTCCAGTCGACCAGGAAGTCGTTCTCCAGGGGCAGCCGGTTCGTTGACCACGGAAGGTTGAGGTTCGCGGTCGCGCCGAGCGACGTTACGACCGCGCCCACCAGGATCGCGACGACGATTGCCAGGAACGGCACGAGGAGCCCGTTCGCGGCCCCCGCTCCCCGGGCCATCCGCCCGGCGGTGTAACCACCCCAGAGGTAAGAGAGGAACTGAGCAAGCACCAAGACGATGCCGGCTCCGAGCCCGGCCTGGACGGCCTCGCTCGTGGTGACGTCCTCGGCCGTTAGCCCCATCGTGGTGAGGATGCCGCCCACGAGAGCCGACAGCAGGAACATCGCTCCGAAGGCGACCACGACCCCGGTGAGGATCGCACCGCCTGAAATCCCCCCACGGGCATCGAGGATCGCGCGCCCTCTATATCTGGTGTCCGTATCGTCCGTGTCCCTGCCGAACATGTGGTCCTCCTTGGCTCAGGCGTGAATGCCGTTGCTTTCCTTTAGGGTTCCCGTTGCGGCCGTTCCCTAATCCCTTCCAGGGCCGTCCCTCCCAGGAGAGCAAGCATCCGTTATGTCGTAGTCGTCGATGGCGAGCACTACCCCCCCGTGATCGAAGGCGCGCTCGACGAGATCCGGTCGGGAGGCCACGAGGTCGTCGGGGTCGTCCTCGCCGGGGGCAAGGAGAAATTGCCGCCGGGAGGACTCGATTCCCTCGGTGACAGCGACGTGATCGTCGACGACGACCCCCGGGCGGCTCTCGATCGGGCTCTTACCGAGCTCGAGCCCCACGCCGTCGTAGACCTTTCCGACGAGCCGGTGCTCGATTACCGGCGCCGGCTCGAGCTCGCGTCGATAGCCCTCGCCCGAGGTTCCGCCTATCAGGGAGCGGGTTACCGCTTCGAGCCACCCCCCCGCCCCAAGCTCGCGAGGAAGCCGACGATCGCCGTGATCTCGACCGGTAAGCGCACGGGCAAGACGGCGGTGTCGGCGTTCATCGCACGGACGCTGGTGGGGTTGGGCAGGAAACCGGTGATCCTCGCGATGGGGCGCGGAGGTCCTGAGGAGCCGGAGGTGCTGCGCGGCGACGAGGTCTCGCTCGATCCGGCCGCTCTCGTCGAGTTCGCCGACCAGGGCAAGCATGCGGCATCGGACTTCGTCGAGGACGCGCTCCTGGCCCGGGTCCCGACGGTCGGCTGTAGGCGCTGCGGGGGCGGGATGTTCGGTGCTGTGGATATCTCGAACGTCGCCGAGGGGATCGAGATGGCGAACGAGCTCCCGGGAGACATCCTGATCCTCGAGGGGTCGGGGGCCGCGATCCCGCCGGCTCACGCCGATGTAACCGTCCTCGTGGTCCCGGCCGGTGTCCCCACCGAGCACCTGGCGGGATATATGGGCCCATACCGACTGTTGATTGCGGACTTCGCGGTGGTTACTATGTCTGAGAACCCTTTCGGTTCTCCCTCGCAGGTTGCCACCCTTTCTTCCCTTATCCGAGATGCGTTCCGGATAGATAGAGGACAACCCCCGAAAGAGATCGAAGTGGTTCAAACCGTATTTCGTCCCGGCCCCACAAGATCCGTTGAAGGCGCGGCGGTATTCGTAGCCACGACTGCCCCGGAAGCGGTGGGGGAATCTCTCAAGAAACATCTCCAGGACGAACACAGATGCCGGGTTGTGGGTGTCAGCCACGCTCTCTCCGACAGGGCGCAGCTGGAAGAAGACCTCAACCGGCTCGAGGAGGCCGACACGTTGTTGTGCGAGATCAAAGCAGCCGGGATCGACGTCGCTACGCGCCGCGCCCTGGATGCGGGCCTCGATGTGGTCTACATGGATAACGTCCCGATGGGCGTCGGCAACGACGACCCCGCTGCGATGGCGATGAGAGCCGCCGACCTCGCGACCGAGAGGCATGGATCGTGACCGAGAAGCGGCGTAAGCACATCTTCATCTCCGAGCAGGAGCACGGCCTTCCGTACTCCAAGGGTCTGACGGCCTCATCGCTGATGGCGACGGGTCTCGGCCCGGGCCGGAGCTACGCGGTCGCGAACCAGGTCGAGCAGGAGTTGATCGCACTTGGGGTAGAGCGGGTCGCTGTCGAACGACTGCGCGACATCACGCTCGACATCCTTCGGCGTGAAGCCGGCGACGAATACGCCGACAAGTTCATCAAGTGGCAATCGGTCGCCGAGCTCGACATCCCCTTGATCATCTTGCTCGGTGGCGCTACAGGGGTCGGGAAGTCCACGATCGCGACGCAGCTGGCGACCCGTCTGGGCATCACACGCGTGGTCTCTACGGATGCTGTGCGACAGGTCCTTCGTAGTGCGTTCACGGCGGAGATGTTCCCGACGCTATATGCGTCCTCGTTCGACGCCGGTGAAGCCGTGCGCCAACCGATCCCTCACTCCGGCGATCGCTTGATCATCGGTTTCCGCGAGCAAGCCGCGGCGGTCGCCGTCGGTGCCCAGGCTTTGATCGACCGCGCGATCGAGGAAAGTACGGACATCATTCTGGAAGGTGCACATCTCGTGCCAGGGTTCCTCGAGAGCATCGAGAGCGAGGACGCGGTGATCGTCCCGCTGCTAGTGACGATCGAAGACGAAGAGCTCCATCGCAGCCACTTCTATCTGCGTGCACGGGAGCCGCGTGGTCGGTCCGGCGACCGCTATCTCGCAGCCTTCAAGAAGATCCGCCGGATCCAGAAGTACATGATCAATTCGGCGATGATGAGAAGCGTCCCGATCGTCGAACACGACGATCTCGACAACACCCTCTCGAAGATCATCGATCAGGTGATCACGAAAGCGCTCGAAGCTGCCGAGCGCGGTGCGCGGGTCTCCTCCGTAGCAGACGACAAGCTTCTGGAACGAGCAGTGAAGGTTGTGGGCAAGCAGAAGAACGGAACTACTGAAGGGAAAACGACTGTTGAAACTGTTCCTTGATACCGCGAACCTCGACGAGATCCGTGAGGCGCATCGATGGGGGGTCCTGCGCGGCATCACCATGAACCCCACATTGGTCGCCAAGGAGGAGAGCGACTTCCTCCCGTTAGTGAAGGAGATCTGCTCGATCGTCGAAGGTGACGTTTCTGTGGAGACCACCTCCGATGACACCGACGTCATGGTCAAGCAGGGCCGTGAGATCGTTCAGATCGCAGATAACGCGATCGTGAAGGTCGCTCTTTCGCCCAACGGGCTCGCGGCCGTGCGTCAACTGTCGGACGAGGGCATCAGGGTGAACGTGACCCTCTGCTTCACCGCTTCTCAGGCCATCCTGGCCGCCGAAGCCGGTGCCTACATCATCAGCCCGTTCTTAGGTAGACTGGATGACGTCGCAACCGACGGACTCAGGCTCTTGTCGGATATCTGCGAGATCTACGCCGTTCAGGGTTATTCGACCCAAGTCCTCGCCGCAAGCCTTCGCCACCCGGTGCATGTGGTCGAGGCGGCAAAGATGGGCGCCGATATCGCGACGATGCCCTTCAAGGTGTTCGAGATGCTCGTGAAGCACCCCCTCACCGACTCTGGGTTCGACAGATTCATCGATGACTGGGAGAAAGCGAAGCCCCATCTGGGCGAGCTACCTCCCTCGATGCAGGAGGCATAACCGTGGCAACACAAGATCGCTCGGCGCTTGAAGGCAAAGCCGTCGCCGAGCTGAAAGAGATAGCGAAGTCCCTCGACCTCAAGGTCTCGGGGCTGAAGAAGTCCGAGATCATCGACAAGATCGCCGGTGGCTCGAACGGGGCATCCGCCCCGAAGCGTGAGACCGCAACCGCGGCCAAGCGCGAGCCGGCCCCGACCAAGCGCGAACCGGCCGCCAAGCGCGAGCCCGCTCCGTCGTTCGACGCGGGCAACGGTGATTCGTCCGGCGTCCGTGACGAGGGTGCCGTCGACGACCGGGACAACCGCGACGACCGCAACCGCAACCGTCATCGTCCGCCGCAAGGGCGCGACAACCGTGGCAACCGCCCGCGCGAGAAGGCCGAACCGCAAGGACGCGGTGGTCGTCGTCGACGTCGGGGCCGCGGTGGAGGCCAGCAAGGTGGCGGCGGTGGTGGTGGCGTTCCGCACTACATGCGCGACGAGCGCTGGGAAGACCTCGAGGCCGAGGACGATCCGAACGCAGAGGTTCGCACCGGGATCCTCGATCTGCTCCCTGAGGGTTACGGCTTCCTGCGCACCAGTGGTTACCTGCCCGGCGACAAGGATGTGTACGTCTCGGTCAGTCAGGTCCGCCGTTTCAAGTTGCGCAAGGGGGACGAGGTCACCGGGTCGGTGCGTTCGCCCAAGGAGTCCGAGAAGTACCAGGCGCTGCTGAAGATCCACAACATCAACGGCCAGGACACCGAGGCCGCGCAGAACCGTCCGCGTTTCGCCGACTTGACCCCGCTCTATCCCGAAGAGCGCCTGACGCTCGAGCAGCCCGACAACCCGCGTGCGATAACGCCGCGCATCGTCGATCTGATCGCGCCGATCGGCAAGGGGCAGCGCGGGATGATCGTCAGCCCACCGAAGGCCGGGAAGACGACGGTCATGAAAGAGATCGCCAACTCGGTGCTGACGAACAACCCCGAGACACACCTGATCGTCCTTCTCGTAGACGAGCGCCCCGAGGAAGTCACCGACATGCAGCGTTCGGTCGACGGCGAAGTTATCTACTCGACGTTCGATCGTCCTTCCGATGACCACATCCAGGTCACCGAGCTGACCCTCGAGCGCGCGAAACGCCTGGTCGAGACCGGCAAGGACGTGATGATCCTGCTCGACGGGATCACGCGCCTGTCGCGTGCGTACAACCTCGCCACCCCAGCATCCGGACGCATCTTGTCCGGTGGTGTGGACTCGACGGCCCTGTACCCGCCGAAGCGCTTCTTCGGCGCAGCGCGCAACATCGAGCACGGCGGTTCGCTGACGATCCTCGCCACCGCGCTCGTCGAGACCGGCTCACGGATGGACGAGGTCATCTTCGAGGAGTTCAAAGGGACCGGTAACTGGGAGCTGAAGCTCGACCGCAAGATGTCCGACAAGCGCATCTTCCCGGCGATCGACATCCCCGCTTCCGGTACCCGTAAGGAAGAGCTCTTGCTGACCCCCGAGGAGCTCCAGCTCGTCTGGCGTCTCCGCCGGGTCCTCCACGCCGTCGAAGGTGGTGCGCTGGAGTTGCTGATCGACAAGATGAAGGCGACCCAGGGCAACGCGCAGTTCCTCCGCGAGATCGCCAAGGCCCCGACCAAGGGCGACTAAGGGGAGAGCCAAGGAAGAAAAGGAGACTCCGAGTTGTTCCTAGGCCTTGGGATACCCGAGTGGGTGACCATCATCTGCCTGATCGGCGGGTTGTGGCTAACCTTCAAGGTCATGGCCCGGGCTTCGGTTTCTTACGAACGAGCACGCCAGGCCAGAGAAGCCAGAGAACAAGAAAAGGACGAGGCATGAAGCAAGAGATCCATCCGGACTACGTCGAGACCCACGTCACCTGTTCGTGCGGCAACACGTTCACGACCAGGTCGATCAAACCCGAGTTGCACGTCGAGCTCTGCAACCAGTGCCACCCGTTCTACACGGGCAAGCAGAAGCTGGTCGACACCGGGGGCCGCGTCGAGCGCTTCCAGAAGAAGTACGGCGGTAGGTCTGCCGCGCGCCGTCCGCAAGAGGCCGCGCAGTCTGAGGCTCCGCAAGCCGAGGCGCCCGAAGAAGCCACAGCCGACACAGTTCAGTCCTGACGCCGGGTAGCGGCGTGGGCGGGCACGAGCACAAACGTCCTTCGGTTGGAGGACAAGCGGTTCTAGAGGGCGTGATGATGCGCGGCCCGGCTTCGTGGTCGGTCGCTTGTCGCAAGCCGGATCAGACGATCGCGGTCGAGAAGTTCCCGCTTCCCAGCCTTGCCGAACGCCACCCGTGGTTGAAGTGGCCGCTGGTCCGCGGCGTCGTCGTCTTGGGCGAATCGCTCGCGATCGGGATCAAGGCCCTGATGATCTCGGCGAACCAGGCGCTCGAAGACGAAGAGCAACTGTCCGACAAGCAGCTCGGCTGGACCCTCGGCGTCTCGATGGTCATGTTCTCGGCGATCTTCATCGTGCTCCCGGTCCTGGGCACGCGCCTGATAGGGAATCTGCTCGAGGGCCTCGCGACCGAACGCCCCGTTCTGTTCAACCTGATCGAGGGCGGCATCCGACTGTCGATGTTCGTCGGCTATCTATTAGTGATCGGTCTGTTCAAGGACATCCGGCGCGTTTTCGAATACCACGGTGCCGAGCACAAGACGATCTACGCGTACGAGAACGGCGACCCGATGGTGCCCGCCGAGATCGATGCCAACTATCCGACGCTGCACGTGCGCTGTGGCACGAACTTCTTGTTCATCGTCTTGTTCCTGACGATCCTGGCCCACCTCATCATCGACCTCCTCGTCGGCGGGCCCTTGCTTCCACGCATCGCGATCCGGCTGGCAGCGATCCCATTGCTTGCCGGGATCTCGTATGAGGCGATCAAGCTCGCCTCGCGCAACGAGGAGTCGTTGTTCTTCCGCATCTCGATGCTTCCCGGCCTCGCCCTTCAGCGCATCACGACGAAGCCGCCGTCGCTCGATCAGATCGAGGTCGCGATCGCCGCGATGCAGGCTGTCGCGAGCGACATCGACGAGGCCGCGGTCGAAGCAGCACCCGAAGCCCCAGTTTCCTAACTTCTTCCGATATGGGACTCCCTGAAGCGCGACTGAAAGAGATGGAAGCTCGGTTCGAGCAGGTCGAACGCGAGCTTTCCGATCCCGCGACCGGGCAACGACCCGACGATCTGAAACGGCTCGGTAAGGAACACGCGGAGCTCAAGGACATCGTCGACCGGTGGCGCGAGTACCAGCACGTTGCCGGCGACCTGGCCGAGGCCCGGGAGATGCTGGCCGGGAGCCAGGGCGAGGAACGTTCGTACCTTCAGAAGGAGATGGCGGGGTCGGAGAAGCGCCTAGAGGCCCTCGAGGACGAGCTCGTGCTCGCTCTCACGCCTAAGGACCCGAACGACGAGCGCGACGTGATCATGGAGATCCGAGCTAGTGCGGGGGGCGACGAGGCTGGATTGTTCGCGGCCGACCTCTACCGGATGTACACGCGCTACGCCGAAGACAAGCGTTTCAAGACCGAGGTCCTGAACTCGAACCCGACCGGCATCAACGGCTACAAGGAAGTCACGTTTGCCGTGAAAGGCAAAGGCGCTTACTCACTGTTGAAGCACGAAGCGGGGGTGCACCGCGTCCAACGTGTTCCGGTTACCGAATCCCAGGGCCGGATCCACACATCGACGGCTTCGGTGATCGTCCTTCCCGAGGCGGACGAGGTCGAGGTCGAGATCGACCCCAACGACCTCAAGATCGACGTCTATCGCTCGAGCGGGCCGGGTGGCCAGTCAGTCAATACGACGGACTCGGCCGTGCGGATCACCCACCTACCTACCGGTGAGGTTGTTTCCTGCCAGGACGAGAAGTCCCAGCTCCAGAACCGGGAGAAGGCCCTGCGCATCCTGCGCTCACGTCTGTTGCAGATCGAGCAGCAGAGACAACAGCAGGCTCTATCCGATCAGCGCCGTTCCCAGGTGGGGACAGGCGATCGCTCCGAGCGCATCCGGACCTACAACTTCGCCGAGAATCGCGTGACCGATCACCGGATCAACTACACCGTCCACCGTCTGGGGGAGATACTCGAAGGCGGTCTCGACGATCTGATCGAGACTCTAGGAGCCCATTTCCAGGCGGAGTCGATGGGGGACACGGACTGACTCACAGTCTGAAGGACCGGGTACAGGGATTGCTCGACGACGCCGTCGTCGATATCGGCCCCCGCGAGGCCCAGTGGATCTGCGATGCGGCGCCCGACGAGCAGACCGCCCTTGCCTTGGCCGAGAGGCGCGCCAAGGGCGAACCGCTGCAATACGTCCTCGGAACGGCTCAGTTCCGCCACCTCGAGCTCGAGGTCGGGCCCGGTGTCTTCATCCCCCGCCCCGAGACCGAGCTGGTTGCCGATCGCGCCATGGAGCTCCTGCCCCAGGGAGGCACGCTCGTCGACCTCGGAACCGGGTCGGGGGCGATCGCGCTGTCCGTCGCGCACGAGCGGCCGGATGCGACCGTGTTGGCGACAGAAGCCGATCCCGGCGCATACCCGTGGGCAGTGCGCAATCGTGACCGGCTGGGTCTACGGGTCGAGATGATCCAGGGGGATCTATTCGAAGGCTTGCCCCACGATCTCCGGGGCGCGATCGATGTCGTCGTGTCGAACCCGCCTTACGTGTCCACCGATCGACGCGACATCCTGCCGATCGACGTTCGGGAACACGAGCCCGAGAAAGCGCTTTACGGCGGCGGCGACGGCATGCTCGTCGTGACGCGCCTCGCGCGCGACGCGCGTACGTGGCTCCGTCCGGGGGGTTGGCTCGTGTTGGAGATGGGGGCCCAGCAGCAACAGGACATGACCACACTGCTCGCGGCGCTGGAATACACCGACGTCGTTATCGGTGTGGATCTGGCCGAGTGGCCGCGCATCGTCGTGGCCCATCACGAACCATGAGCGTCGAAGAAGCGATCACTGCCCTCACCTCCGGTCGTCTGGCGGTGATCCCAACCGACACGGTGTACGGCCTTGCTGCTCATCTCGGGTCGCCGGGTGCAGTGCAGGCGATATTCACTGCCAAGCAGCGACCCCCCGAGAAACCGATCCCGGTCCTCGGTGCCGACCTCGAACAACTGTCGGCGGTCGCGATGTTCGATGATCGTGCACGCTCGTTGGGAACGCGCTTCTGGCCGGGCCCCCTCACGCTGATCCTTCCGCGCGCCGAGGGCTTCGACGTCGATCTCGGAGGAAACGAGCGCCGCACGGTCGGGGTGCGTGTCCCCAAGGAGCCCCGGGCGCTAGAGATCCTGCGCCGGACCGGTCCACTCGCGGTCACGAGTGCCAACCGATCGGGGACGAAAGAGGCCGTGACGCTCGATGAAGCGAGGAGTGTTTTCGGTGACGAGGTCGACGCGTACGTCGACGGCGGCCGCTGCGTGGGTGTTCCTTCGACCATCGTGTTCCTTGCGGGCGAGCGGAGGTTGTTGCGCGAAGGGCCGATCCCCTCTGCGCAGGTCTTTCAGATGCTGAGCGAGTAGATCTCCGAGTACTTCGACCTGAGGTGCTCGAGGAACGGCCGGGCGGTGAGGTCCTCGCCCAATACTCTGCGAGCGAGCTCCTTAGCAGGATAGAGATAGCCCTGGCTGTGGATGTTCTCCCGAAGCCACCCCAGCACCCGGGAGCAGTCCCCCGTGCGGAGATCGACGTCGACGGATCCGATGTCGGCGACCATCTTGTCGTAGAACGCTGCCGCATACAGGGTGCCCAGCGTGTACGTAGGGAAGTAGCCGAAGTAGGCGTCCGACCAATGCATGTCCTGAAGCACGCCTTCGGCATGGTCCTCCGGCCGGATCCCGAGGTGCTTCTCCATCGCGGCATCCCAGGCATCGGGAAGATCGGCGACCTCCAGCTCGTCGCGGAACATCGCGAGCTCGAGCTCGAACCGCAGCGCGATGTGCAGGTTGTAGGTCACCTCGTCGGCCTTGACCCTGATCAAAGACCGCTGTGGGTGGTTCACCCCGCGATGGAACTCTGCTGGATCGGTGGCGCCGAGTTGCTCGCCGAAGGACTCTTTCAGTTTCGGCAGCAGGTGGTCCGTGAAGGCCCGACTGCGCCCGATGTGGTTCTCCCACAGGCGCGATTGGGATTCGTGCATCCCCATAGACGGTGCGTTTGCGACGGGGAGCCACGCCATCTCTTCCGGGAAGCCCTGGTCGTACATCGCGTGCCCTGTTTCGTGGATGGCCGCATAGATCGACATCGTCACGTCGTTCTCTTCGACCCTGAGGGTCTGGCGTATGTCTCCGTGCGCGATAGCGATCGTGAACGGGTGAGGTGAGAAATCGAGGCGTCCTCCCTCACGATCGAACCCGAGCTGATCGACGAGCGCGTTACACAGCTCTACCTGGGGGCCGCTCGGATAGTGCGCGTCCAGGAACGTGGGCTTGGATCGGGCCGCATCCAGGATCGCTTCCGATAGAGGTTGCAACGAAGCCGTGAGATCGGTGAACAGTTCTTCGACCTCGCGTGCCGTGATGCCGGGTTCGAAATGATCGAGGCACGCGTCGTAGCGCTCGTTCTCGTAACCGATCGCGTCGCTCTCTTGCTTCTTCAGTCGGACCGTCTCTTCCATGAACGGTCGGAACGCTTCGAAGTCTGAGTTCGGCCTGGCTTCGGTCCACGCTTGGTAGCCGCGCCGCTCGGCTTCCTTGAGCGCGGTTACGAGCTCGACCGGGACCTTCGTGGCCTTGTCCCGATCGCGTTTCAGGATGCGGACGGAGGCAGCTTGGATCGGATCGAGGGTCTTGTCGTCGGCAAGCTCGTCGAGCAATCCGCCAAGCTCGGCATCGATCAGACGCTCGTGTGACAAGCGGGTGATGGTCCCGACGACCCGGGCCCTAGCTTCGCCGCCGCGCGGGGGCATGAACGATGCCTGATCCCACTCCAACAAGGAGTACGCGCTCGCGAGGTCGTTCAGTTCGCGCAGTTTCTCGGTCAGTCGGTCCCATGCGGGTGCCATGCGGGCACACTATCCACCCTGCATGCTCTAGCCTCGGGGCCTCGTGAAGGTCCTTATGGTCTGTACCGGCAACCTGTGCCGCTCGCCGATGGCGGAAGCGGTGATGCGCCACGAGGTCGAGCGCCGCGGCTGTGACATCGAGGTCGCCTCGGTCGGGACGTGGGCCTACTTCGGGAACCCCGCAACCGACGAGGCGATCGAGGTCCTCGAGGGCCGCGGGATCGACCTTTCCACCCACCAGTCTCGGGCGATGGATCCGAAAGAGATCCGGGAGGCCGACGTGATAGTCGCGATGACCAGCGTGCACCGGCGCGAGATCCTCAACATCGCTTCTGAGGTCGACCACAAGATCGTCCTGATGAAAGAGCTCGTCGAGCTCGCCATCGATGGAGATCTCCCCGGCGGGTCCGAGGCCCGGATCGAACGACTTCTCGGTGCCCAGCGCCCGAAGTGGCGCCGGGCGATGGATCTCGACGACCCGATCGGTAAGCCGATCGGGGCCTACGAGAAGACAGTCGACCTGATCGAGGCGGGCATAGAAGTGCTGGTCGACGCCCTGTGCGGCCCCCGCCGGGACTGAGGGCGCGAAAACAGGGCTCGGGGGGAGCGGGAACCTAGAATCGCGGCGTGCGCATCGCCCTTGGAGCCGACCATGCCGGCTGGCCTCTCAAGACCCTCGTGGCCAAGCATCTGTTGGATGCCGGCCACGACGTTTCCGACCTCGGGACCGACTCGGAAGAGCCGGTCGACTACCCGCGTTTCTGCGCCGCCGTCGGCCGGGCGGTGGTCGGCGGTGAGGCCGATCTCGGGATCGTGTTGGGTGGATCCGGCCAGGGCGAAGCGATCGCGGCCAACAAGGTCCACGGGGTAAGGGCCGCGCTCTGTCACGATGAGTGGACGGCACGGTTCGCACGGAGCCACAACGATGCGAACGTGCTCTCGCTGGGGGGCCGGATCCTCGGCGAGGCCCTGGCGCTTGCCATCGTCGACGAGTTCCTGGCAACGGATTTCGAAGGGGACCGGCACGTCCGGCGCCTACAGCAGATAGCAGACATAGAAAGTGAGGAATGCGAGTGAGCAACCCGGGTTGGGCGGACTGGCAGGCGGTCGAGAAGATCGATCCCGAGATCGCGGAGGCGATCCTCGGTGAGGTCCACCGTGAGAACACCAAGATAGAGCTGATCGCCTCCGAGAACTTCTCGTCGCCTGCGGTCCTCGCCGCGTTGGGCACGCCGCTGACCAACAAGTACGCCGAGGGTTACCCCGGCAAGCGCTACTACGGGGGATGCGAGTTCGTCGACGTCGCCGAGAACCTCGCGATCGCGCGGGCGAAGGCGATCTTCGGTGCCGAGCACGTCAATGTCCAACCGCACGCGGGCGCGCAGGCGAACGCAGCGGCCTATTTCGCGTTCCTGGAGCCGGGCGACAAGTTCATGGGCATGTCGCTCCCGCACGGTGGGCACCTAACGCACGGCAGCCACGTCAACTTCACCGGGAAGCTCTTCGACGTCGTCTCTTACGGCGTCCGCGAGTCCGACGAGCTCATCGACTACGACGAGGTCCGGGACATCGCCAAGCGAGAGCGTCCGAAGCTGATCGTTGCAGGCGCGACCGCCTATTCGCGCCAGTGGGACTTCAAGGCGTTCCGCGAGATCGCCGACGACGTGGGTGCTATCTTCCTCGTCGACGCGGCGCACTTCATAGGGCTCATCGCGGGCGGCGCGCACGACAACCCGGTGCAATACGCGGATGTCGTCACGGCCACTACCCACAAGACGCTCCGGGGGCCGCGCGGGGCGATGATCATGTGTCGCGAGGAGCACGCCAGTGCTATCGACAAGAGCGTCTTCCCGGGCTGGCAGGGCGGTCCATTGATGCACTCGATCGCAGCCAAGGCCGTCGCGTTCGCAGAGGCCGCCACGCAGGAGTTCAAGGACTACGCGCACCAGGTCGTGCGCAACGCCCAGGCGATGGCGTCCACCCTGACCGAGGAAGGTCTGCGCATCGTCTCAGGCGCAACCGAGAACCACTTGATGCTCGTGGATCTTCGTCCCGTCGGCCTCACTGGTAAGGAAGCCGAGGCACGTCTCGACGACGTCGGCATCACGGTCAACAAGAACGCGATCCCTTACGACCCCCAGAAGCCCTTCATCGCATCCGGCATCCGGGTCGGAACGCCCGCGATCACGACGTGTGGGATGAAGGAAGAGCAAGCGGCCGAGGTCGCGCGGCTCATCGCCCGGGCCCT
>Ga0299913_10000021_pt1 | contig 68667 bp, 60 predicted proteins | sample RVTome_9_FD_201360 | JGI IMG/M metagenome (GOLD analysis project Ga0299913, IMG submission 201360) | Soil microbial communities from uranium-contaminated site in the Upper Colorado River Basin, Wyoming, United States - RVT155D38 (version 2) ... | reverse complement strand
TCAGGCGATCCTCGCCTGGCGCGACCGCCCGCCCGAGGAGCTGCTCGCCGCCCTGGAGCGCTGGGGCCGGCGCATGCTGCGCCTGGCCGCGCTGCTGCCGGCGCCGCTGGGCCGCATCCCGGTGGGTGGCGCGTACGGCACGCAGCCGGCGCTGTTCGCGCTGTACCGCCGCGTGCAGGACGAATGGGTCCACGAGCAGGACATCGCCTGGGCGGTGGGGAGCCCCGGCGGGGCGGGGCCGGTCACCGTGCCGCCGCCGCTGGCGGTCGGGCAGGTGCTGGCGTCCACGGCGCTGGCCGCGATCCGCGGCTGCGTGCTCCCGGACGTGCCGCGCACCGTCGGGGTGCTGCGGCTGGTGGTGGACCCCGCTCCCGAGGGCGGGACCGTCAGCGCGCGGCCGCTGCTGTGGGGCATCGACTTCGCGCGGCGCCAGTTCGGTGAGCGCGTCACGGCCAAGCCCGACGCCGAGGTGTCATTGGGCGCCGGCGTGCTGTCCTTGCTGCTGCTGGACCGCCTGCGCTGGACCGAGCTCGACGGGGCGTCGCTGCGCATCGACGGCGACGAGGGGCTCGCGGCTGCGCTGCTCGACGCGCTGCCCATGACCGGCAGGGGCACGAGCGGGGAGTCCTCGGCCGCCGCGAGCTGACGTTCCCGGTACCGGGGGTCCGTCCCGGCGTGCCCGGCCATGACCCCGGAGGCGCCCCGCCATGACCCAGGGGCGCCCCTCCTATACTTGGCGCACGATGTCGACGGGTATTGGCGAAGCGCTTCGTGCCGCGCGCCGTCAGCAGGGGCGCAGCCTCGCTGACGCCGCCGCCGCGACCCGTGTGCGCGAGTCCTACCTCGCGGCGCTGGAGGAAGAGGAGTTCGCCGCGCTGGGCGGGGACGTCTACGTCAAAGGCTTCCTGCGCAGCTATGCGAAGTTCCTCGGCCTGGACGACGACGCGCTGCTGGAGTCCTACCGGCGCCTGCACGAGCGGCCCGAGGAAGCGCCGCCGATCGCGCCGCAGCGCCGGCCCATCGACCCCGACCAGCGCGACGGCCTGCCGCCGCTCGCGGTCGCGGGCGCGGTCGCGCTGGCCCTGCTGGGCCTGTTCGCGCTGTTCAACCGCGGCGAGGAGGATCCCGGCCCGACGGTCCCCGCACCCGCGCCGGTGACCGAGTCCGAGCGCATGCTCGCCCCCGACGCCGCGGCGGATGTCGCGACGGCGCCGTCGATGGACCCCAACGCCCCCGCGGTCGAGGAGACCGAGACCGAGACGGTCGAGGGGCCGATGCGGGTGCGCGTGGTGGTCGGCGAGGGTGGTTCGGGGCTGCGCGTGATCGCCGACGACGTGGTGCGGCTGGACAGCGATCAGCCGTCGGGGACGGACCTGACGTTCGAGGCGCAGGAGTCGATCACGTTCCGCATTACGAACGCCGCCGCTGTGCGCCTCGTGATCAACGGCGAGGACCAGGGCGAGCTGGGTGAACCCGGCGAGGTGGTGAACCTGCACTTCGTCGTGGCATCGTGACCGCGTGACTTCCCTTCCCCTGGCTGTGACCCCGGTTCCTGCCCTGACGCCCGACGCCCCGACCGTCGCGTTCGTCACGCTCGGCTGCGGGCGCAACGAGGTCGACAGCGACCAGAGTGCCGGCGCGCTCGCCGCCGCGGGCTTCCGCCTGATCGAGGACCCTGAGGCCGCCGACTGCGTGCTCGTCAACACGTGTGCCTTCATTGAGCCCGCGCGCGAGGAGTCCGTCGAGACGGTGCTCGCGGCGTGCGACCTGCCGGGCAAGGTCGTGGTGATCGGCTGCATGGCGGAGCGTTACCGCGACGAGCTGGCCGACGCGATCCCCGAGGCCGACGCGGTGGTGGGCTTCGCCGACTACGCCCGCCTCCCCGAGATCGTCGCCTCCCTCCTCGGCACCGCCCCTCCTTCTGTCCACAGTGAGCAGTTGCGCTCCCCGGGTAGCGCAACTGCACACAATGGCCCCGGAGGCGGGCTGCAGATCGGGCGCGCGCCGGCGCCGCCGACCGCGAGCTTCCCGGTGCGCACCGTGCCCAAGGGGCCGTGGGCGTACCTTCGCATCGCGGGCGGCTGCGACCGCCTGTGCACGTTCTGCGCGATCCCGAGTTTCCGCGGCCGCTTCGCGTCGCGCCCGGCCGACGAGCTGCTCGCCGAAGCGCAGTGGCTGGTCGACGCGGGCGCACGCGAGCTGGTCTGTGTCAGTGAGAACACGACGAGCTGGGGCAAGGACCTGCCCGGTGGGCGGGCGGGCATCACCGAGCTGATCGACGGCTTCGGGCGCCTCGACGGCCTCGAGCGCGTGCGACTGCTGTACCTGCAGCCCGCCGAGATCCAGCCCGAGCTGCTCGACGCCATGGCCGCCTCGCCGGTCGTCGCGCCGTACTACGACCTGTCGCTCCAGCACGCGAGCGGCCCGGTGCTCAAGCGTATGGGCCGCATGGGCGACCACGAGCGCTTTGCGGCCCTGATCGCGGACATCCGCCGCCGCGACCCCCACGCGGTGTTCCGCTCGTCGTTCATCACGGGCTTCCCGGGCGAGACCGACGAGGACGTGGCGGTGCTGGCCGATTTCCTCGAGGAGGCGCGACTGGACTGGGCGGGCTTCTTCACCTTCTCGATCGAGGAGGGCACGCCGTCGGCGACCATGCCGGACCAGGTGCCCCACGACGAGGCATGCGCGCGCCGCGACCACCTCGTCGGCATCGCCGAGGCGATCGCCGAGGAGCAGACCGAGGCCTTCGTCGGCCGCGAGCTCGCGGTGCTGATCGAGGAGCAGGAGGGCCCCGATGCGCTCGGCCGCTCCTACCGCGAGTCGCCCGAGACCGACGGCGAGGTGCGCCTGCCCGGTTGCGAGATTCCTGTGGGACGCCTCGTCCCGGTACGCGTGACCGGCACGGATGGCGTGGACCTGATCGCTCAGCCGCTCCGGCAGCGAGGGGGGGCGTGACCACCGAGCCCGAGCCCCGCTGGCTGTCGTGGCCGAACGCGCTGACGCTGCTGCGCGTGGCGCTGGTGCCGGTGATCGCGGCGCTGCTGTTCGCGGGGACCGACGCCACGCGCTGGTGGGCATTCGGCGTGTTCGTGTTCGCCGCGTTCACCGACACCGTCGACGGCTGGCTCGCGCGTCGCTACATCGGGGTGACGCGCTGGGGGCAGCTGGCCGACCCTGCCGCCGACAAGGCGCTGATTGTCGGCTCGCTCGGGGTGCTCGCCTGGCTGGGTGAGCTGCCGTGGTGGGCGGTCGCGGTGATCGTGGTGCGCGAGGTCGCGGTGACCGTGCAGCGCGCGGTGCTGGTGCGCCGCGGCGTGGTCATGCCCGCCAGCGCGCTGGGCAAGGCCAAGACGGTGTCGCAGGTCGTCGCGGTGACGCTGTACCTGCTGCCGTCGACGCCCGGCGGCGTCGCAGAGGCGGCGCTCGGCGTCGCCGTCGTGATCACCGTGGTCAGCGGCGTGCAGTACGCGCGGCGCGGAGACCCGCGATGAGGGCCGAGGTGATCGCCGTCGGCTCGGAGCTGCTGCTCGGCGAGGGCGTGGACACCAACAGCGCGTGGATCTCGGCGCGACTGGCCGAGATCGGCGTCGACGTCTACCGCCACGTCACCGTCGGGGACAACCTTGAGCGGCTGGTGGCGGCGCTCGGTGAGGCGGCCGCGCGCACCGACGCGGTGATCGTCACCGGCGGCCTGGGGCCGACGCAGGACGACATCACCCGCGACGCGGTCGCCACGCTGGCGGGCGTGGCGCTGGAGCGGCGCGAGGAACTGGTCGAGTACGTCTACGGCTACTTCGCGCGCGGGGGCCGCGAGATGCCCGAGCGCAACCTGGTCCAGGCCGACATCCCCGCGGGCGCGCGCGTGCTGCAGCCGGTCGGCACCGCCGCCGGCTTTGCCATGCCGGTCGGGTCGTCGGTCGTGTACTGCGTGCCGGGGCCGCCCAGCGAGATGCGCCCGATGGTCGAGCGTGACGTCGTCGGTGACCTGATCGCGCGCGGGGCCCTGTCGGTCACGCTGTCGCGCACCGTGCACACGGCCGGGATCACCGAATCGGCGGTCGCCGAGGCGTGTGCCGAGATTGTGGAGCGCCTGGACCGCGACGGGGGCGCCACGCTCGCCTTCTACGCCTCGGGCGGCGAGACGCGCGTGCAGGTGCGCGCCAAGGGAGCAACGCGCACCGAGGCCGAGCGCCTGCTTGCGCCGGTCGTCGAGCAGGTGGTGCGCGAGCTCGGCCCGGCGGTCGTGGGCCTGGACGGGGAAGGCGTCGAGCACGCCATCGGCCGGCTGCTGCGCGCGGCCGAGCTGACGCTGGCGGTCGCCGAGTCGATCACCGGCGGCGGCATCGGCGCGCGCCTGGTCCGCGTCGCGGGCGCCAGTGACTGGTTCCGCGGCGGGCTGATCACCTACGCGACCGAGACGAAGCGCTCGCTGGCCGGGCTGGATCCCGGGCTGCTCGCCGACCACGGCCCGGTGAGCGAGCCGACCGCCGCGGGGCTGGCCATGGCGGCGGCCGACCGGCTCGGGGCGGACATCGGTCTGGGCATCGTGGGCGTCGCCGGGCCGACGACGCAGGGCGACCAGCCGGTCGGGACGATCTGTGTGGGCGTGGCGTTCCCCGCCGCGGGCCTGACCCGCACGCGGACCTTGCGGGTGCCCGCGCGTGATCGCGCGGAGGCGCTCGAGTTCGCCGCGAGCGTGGCGCTGGACTGGCTGCGCCGGCGGCTGGCGGAGCTGGCCTGAGGCGATGGGTGCGCCGCCGCGTCCCCCGGCGCTGCGCCTGTTCGCGGCGGTGGAGCTGCCCGGATCGGTGCGGGTGGAGGTCGATCAAGCGGCCGCCCCGCTGCGGGCCCGATATCCGTCGCTGCGCTGGACCGACCTCGGCGGCTGGCACCTGACGCTGGCGTTCCTGGGGCCGGTGCCGGACGCGCGCCACGATGCGGCGTCGCAGGCGCTTACCCGCGCGGTGGACGGCGTGGCCCCGTTCGCACTGTCGCTCACCGGCGCCGCCGGCAGCTTCCGTGCCGGGGTGGTGTGGGCGGGCATCGCCGGACAGCCGGCACTCGAGTCGCTCGCCGCCGCGGTGCGGCGTGAGTTGAGCGGCGTCGTCGCACCGCCCGGCGACGAGCGACCGTTCCATCCGCACCTCACGCTCGCGCGCGCCACGGGCCGCGCGGGCGAGCCGGTCGCGGCCGCCGCCGCCGCATACCGCGGTCCGCGCACGACATGGACGGTGGGGCGCATCACGCTGATGGCTTCGCGGCCGGGCAGCCAGGGGGCGCGGTACGAGATCGTCAGCGCCCATCCACTGACGGCGACAAAGATGCGTGATTCCGAACAGACGTTCGGTTAGCATGTCGTCCACAGCTCGTCGCGCCGAATTCGCGGCCGCTGTCACACCCTGGTCATAGGGTTGCTGCAACTGGGACGGACGGCGAGCAGAAAGGCGGCCACATGGAGCGCGAGAAGGCGCTGGAGATGGCGCTTGGCCAGATCGAGAAGCAGTTCGGCAAGGGCGCGATCATGCGGATGGGTGCGGACGACCACGTCCAGATCGCGGCCATCCCGACCGGTGCGCTGAGCCTGGACCTGGCGCTCGGCATCGGCGGGCTGCCCCGCGGCCGCGTGGTCGAGATCTTCGGCCCTGAGAGCAGCGGCAAAACCACAGTTGCGCTGCACGCGATCGCCGAGGCGCAGCGCCTCGGCGGCATCGCGGCGTTCATCGACGCCGAGCACGCGCTGGACCCGACCTATGCCGCCGCGCTGGGTGTGGACGTCGAGGCGCTGCTCGTGTCGCAGCCGGACACCGGTGAGCAGGCGCTGGAGATCACCGACATGCTGGTGCGCTCCGGGGCCATCGACATCGTGGTCATCGACTCGGTGGCGGCGCTGACGCCCAAGGCCGAGATCGAGGGCGAGATGGGCGACACGCACGTCGGCCTGCAGGCGCGGCTCATGAGCCAGGCGCTGCGCAAGCTGTCGGGCAACCTCAACAAGTCCCGCACCTGCGCGATCTTCATCAACCAGATCCGCGAGAAGATCGGAGTGATGTTCGGTTCTCCCGAGGTGACTCCGGGTGGGCGCGCGCTGAAGTTCTATGCCTCGGTTCGGCTGGACGTGCGGCGCATCGAGTCGCTCAAGGACGGCCAGGACTTCGTGGGCAACCGCACCCGCATCAAGGTGGTCAAGAACAAGGTGGCCCCGCCGTTCAAGCAGGCCGAGTTCGACATCCTGTTCGGTGAGGGCATCTCCAAGGAGGGCTCGATCATCGACATGGGCGTCGAGCACGGCATCGTGAAGAAGGCCGGCGCCTGGTACACGTACGAGGGCGAGCAGCTCGGGCAGGGCCGCGAGAACGCGCGCGGCTTCCTCAAGGAACATCCGGACACCGCGGACGAGATCTACAAGCGCGTGACCGAACTGCTGGGTCTGGTGCCCACCGATGTCACCGGTGACGACGCGGTGGCGGCCGGCCTGGACGCCGGGCTGGATCCGGACGACCTCGAGGCATGAACGCGCCTGCGTCGACCCGGGACGAGGCCGGCAAGGCGCTGGCGTTCTTGCTGCGTTCGACCGGCGTGCGGCCCCAGACCGAGGCCGAGCTGCGGGCGAAGCTGCGCACGCGCGAGGTTCCGGACGAAGTGGCGGACGAGGCGCTCGACCGTGCGCGGAAGCTGCGCGCGGTCGACGACGCCGCGTTCGCCCGTGCGTGGGTCGAGGACCGGGGCCGTGTGCGCGGCTACGGAGTGTCGCGCCTCAAGCAGGAACTGCGCCGCCGCCAGGTGCCCGACGAACTGATCGAGCAGGCCCTGGCGACACTCGAGGATCGCGACGAAGCGGCGGCGGCTCTGGAACTCGCGCGCCACCGCGCCCAGCGCATGCCCGCCACCTTGCCGCCGGAGACGGTGGCCCGGCGGGTGGCCGGGTTTCTCGTGCGACGCGGGTATGGACCGGGGGTGGCGCAGCGCGCGGCGCGCGAGGCGACCGCGCTGGACCGCGAGTGGGATTGAGGCGGCACACGACGAGGCCCCGTCCGGTGGACGGGGCCTCGTGCGTTCCGGAGCGCTCAGGCGGTGGTACGGCTGAGCCGTCCGTCCGCGTAGGCGATGTGGGCTGCGCCGAGCAGCACCAGCATCCCGGTCGCGGTGGCGACGAGCCAGGGCGACGGTCCTGTCCGCGGGTCGGACGTGCGTGACGCGCCGCGTGCCTCGTCGGCGGCGGTCAGGGGCAGTTCGGCGCCCATCAGGGCGTCGAGCGCCGGGAACGGCGTGGTGCTCATCGGCTGGGACAACAGGGCCTGGCGTGCCCGCGCGTAGCCGCTGTCGGGCGCGGCCGCGGGGGCGGGCGCGGAGACGGGAGCTGACGACGAGTCCTTGACGGGCGTTCCCCAGGTCCCTGGCGCGGCCGGCGCGGGCACCGGAGCCTGGCCGACTGGTGCTGCGGGAGGTGCGGACGGCGCGATCTTGGCGGCGGCCTCACGCACCGGCGCCGGAGCGGACTTCACGACCGTCTCCACGACCTGCTCCACCACGGGAGCCTGCGGCTCGACCGCGTCCTTGATCGGAGCCGTCGCGTCGTCGACCGCGTCTGCCACCGGCTCGGGCAGGACGCCGGTCGCGTCGTCCAGGCCCAGCGCCCAGCCGGCGCCCGCGAGGGGGAGTGTGAGCAGGACGGCGGTCATCCCGGCCGTCGCGAGCGTGCGTTCGAACCTCGGGTGGGCCACGGAACTCCCTTTCCTCATGTGCTGCCGCCGACCGGACGGTACGCGAACAGAACCGTCCACTTGTCCTAGTTCAACGGATTTGCGGGAAAAAGGTGACGGCTTGGCGGCTGCGAATCTTCCGGGGCCGCGCGCGCTACGCTCTGCGCGCGCCGGCGTGACACAGGAGGGCAGCGCATGGAAGGGTTCGGGAGCCTGCAAGCCTGGCTCGTGATCGGCATCCCCGTGCTCGGGGTCTGCGTCGGGTTGTTCCTGACTCGCAACCCGCAGGCGGCCCTGCTGGCGTACGCGCTGCTGACGGCCGGCTTCCTCGTGCTCGCCGTCGTCGACCGGGTGGCCGGTGCGGTCTTCGGTGCGTTGCTCGCGCTGCTCTATGCGGCCGGCCGCGGCGGTCCCGCCGAGCGTCCCGCCGCCGAGGCGGGGCAGCGCAGCGACGACGACGCCTGGCGCTACGACGCCGACGCGGAAGCGGGCATCGCGCTGCGGTGACCGGTTGCCCTCCGCCGTTCGGCGGAGTGCAACATACGTATTTTGCGCTTTCCCCAAAGCGGTAACGGTGTTTTGCCCAGAGTCGGTCAGCCGTTAGACTGCGTTCGACCAGCGGGTGTCTTCCCGGGGACTCGCCGCGGTCACGCCCACACTCCCGCTCCCGACGCCGCTCGTTCATCCCACGGCGAGGTGTGGTTTTCGCAGGCAAACTCCGCCGCGCTCCGGCGCGGGAACGTGACCGGTTTCCGGGTGCCGGTCACGAACGGGGGAACGACATGGATGTGCCCATTGGCGGTGCCGCCGCCGCCGTGGCCGCGGCGGTACTCGTCGCGTCGGCGGTCGCCCGACAGGTGGCGCTCCGGCGGGCTGGACTGTCGGTGGCGCGGCTCCAACGGCTGCTGGAACAGACCGAGGAGCGCGCCGACAGCCTGAACCAGCGTGAGGCCACGCTCGACGCTGTCCTGCGGGGTGTCGACGAACGCGACAGCCAGCTGACCGCCCGCGAAGCCGACCTGCAGCAGCGCCGCGCGCGGATCGACGAGCTCGTGGCCGAGCAGGCCGCGAAGCTGGAGGCGCTCGCCGGGTTCAGCGCCGAGAGCGCTCGCGATGCGCTGTTCGCCCGCGAGGAGGCCGAGGCCCGGCGCCGGGGCCAGCAGATCGCGGCCGACTTGGAGGACCGCGCGCGCGCCGAGGCGGAGCGTCGTGCGCAGGACATCATCGCCACCGCCGTGCAGCGTCTGGCCCTGTCGGTCACGGCGCCCGCCACCACGGTGAGCGTGCCGGTGCCCGACTCGGTGATGAAGGCGCGGATCATCGGACGGGACGGCCGCAACATCCGCGCGTTCGAAGAGCACACCGGCGTGAACCTGATCATCGACGACGTGCCGGACGGAGTCGTGCTGTCGTGCTTCGACCCGCACCGCCGTGAAGTGGCGCGGCTCGCGCTGGTCGAGCTGATCCAGCAGGGCCGCATCTACCCGTCCACGATCGAGACCGAGGTGGCGCGCGCTGCCGAGCGCGCCAACGGGGTGGCGTTGCGCGCGGCCGAGGAGGCGGCTCGTTCCGCGCGGGTGGACGACCTGCATCCCGAGCTGCTGCGCCTGCTCGCTGACCTGCACTTCCGCACGTCGTTCGGGCAGAACGTGCTGCAGCACTCCGTCGAGGTCGCCCACCTCGCCGGCCTGATGGCCGCCGAACTCGGGCTCGACCCCGACATCGCCCGCCGCGCGGGCCTGCTGCACGACATCGGCAAGGCGCGCTCGCAGTTCGACGATGGCAGCCACGCCCAGGTCGGCGCGGAGATCGCGGCACGCTACGGCGAGGGCGGGCGCATCTGCCACGCCATCGAGGCGCACCACCGCGAGGTGGAGCCACACACCGTCGAGGCCGTGCTGTTGCAGGCGGCCGATGCCGTGTCGCAAACGCGTCCTGGCGGGCGGCGCGAGCCGCTGGAGCAGTACATGACGCGCCTGCGGCGCATCGAGGAGCTGTGCCAGGACTTCGACGGCGTGGAGCGCGTGCATGCCATGCAGGCGGGCGCCGAGGTGCGGATCATGGTCGCCCCCGAGCAAGTCGACGACGACGAAGCACGCGTGCTGGTGCGCCGCATCGCCCAGCGCCTGGAGGAGGAACTCGGTCACCCCGGTCAGATCACGGTCACCGTCGTGCGGGAGACGCGCGCGACCGAGAGCGTCCATTAGGCCGCTCGCGCGTCTCTCGTAAAGGGGAACTGCCATCAGTTCGCTGAAGGTCTCCGCGACATCCAATCCGAATGCCGTCGCCGGCGCGTTCGCCGGCGCGATCCGCGAGCACGGGCAGGTCGACGTCCACGTCGTCGGCGCCGGTGCGCTCAACCAGGCGATGAAAGCCGTGGCCATCGCGCGCGGCTATCTGCTCGCCTCGGGCCTGGACCTGTGGTGTCAGCCCGAGTTCACCGAGGTGCAGATCGGCGGCCAGACGCGGACCGCGCTGCGGCTGCTGATCCAGAGCCGTGAGGCCGGGGAAGGCGCCCGGGAAAACGCCGGGGAAGGCCCCGGGGGCTGACCGCTATCCTGGCCCGCGTGACCTCGCGCACCTATTTCATCCGCACCTTCGGGTGCCAGATGAACGAACACGACTCCGAGCGCGCCGCCGGCGTGCTCGAGACCATGGGCTATCGCCCGGCCGGGGACATCGACGCGGCGGACCTCGTGCTGTTCAACACCTGCGCGATCCGCGAGAACGCGGACAACAAGCTGTACGGGCAGCTCACGTCGCTCAAGCCGCTGAAGCTCGCCGACCCCGGCAAGACGATCGTGGTCGGCGGCTGCCTGGCGCAGAAGGATCAGGGCGCGCTCGCCGAGCGGGCCCCCTGGGTGGATGTGATCTACGGCACGCACAACATGGGCAGCCTGCCGAAGCTTTTGGCCCAGGCCGACTCGGCCGCGCTGCCGGTGGTCGAGATCCTCGAGCACACCGAGATGTTCCCCTCGGCGCTGCCGGCGCGCCGCGAGGTGCGCCACCACGCCTGGGTGTCGATCTCGATCGGCTGCGACAACACCTGCGCGTTCTGCATCGTCCCCGCGCTGCGCGGGCCGGAGAAGTCACGGCGCATGGGCGACATCCTGGCCGAGGTCCACGCGCTGGTGGGCGACGGCGTCCGCGAGGTCACGCTGCTGGGACAGAACGTGAACAGCTACGGGCGCGACCTGGTCCGAGCGGGCGAGGTCGCGGGCCTCGGCGGCCGTACGCTGTTCGCCGAGCTCCTGTACGCGCTGGGCGAGGTCGAGGGTCTCGAACGGGTGCGCTTCACCAGCCCGCATCCCAAGGACTTCACCTCCGACGTCTTCGCGGCCATGCGCGACGTGCCCAACGCCTGCGAGCACCTGCACCTTCCGCTGCAGTCCGGCAGCGACCGGATCCTCAAGCTGATGCAGCGCAGCTACCGCGCCGCGCGCTACCTGGAGCTGGTGGCCGAGGCGCGCGAGACGATCCCCGAGGTGGCGATCTCGACGGATGTCATCGTCGGCTTCCCGGGCGAGACCGACGAGGACTTCGCCGAGACCCTGCGCGTCGCCGAGGCCGCGGCTTTCGACAGCGCGTTCACGTTCCAGTACTCGAAGCGGCCGGGGACCACGGCCGTCGACCTGCCCGATCACGTCGCCCCCGAGGTCATGACCGCACGGTTCCGCGCCCTCAACGCCCTGACGGAACGCCTGGCCCTGCACGCCAACGAGCGCCAGGTCGGCACCGTGCAGGAGCTGTTGATCGAGGGCCCGTCGAAGACGGATCCGGCCAACGTCAGCGGCCGTACGCGCACCAACCGGCTCGTGCACGTGCCGGCGGGGCCGTCGGCCGCGCCGGGAACGCTGGTGCGCGCCCGCATCGAACGGGCGGCGCCGCACTTCCTGCTGGCCGCGCACGTCGACACGGCGGACGCGCCGGTGGCCGCACCGCGTCCATGACCTTCGCTGCCGCCGTCGTCCTGCCGTCGGCGCCGCTGCTGCTTCCCGGCGTGAGCGCCCGGCTACCCGTCGCGACCGCGGCGGTGCGTGCTGCGATCGACGAGGCGCTGGCCGCGCTGCCACCCCACGACCTGCGCATCCTGCTGGCGGGCGCGGCCGAGCCCGACGCGGCCGGGGTGTACGTGCGCGACCGGGTGGACCTGGGCGGCCTGTCGCGGCCGGAGCTGTCGGTGGCGCTGGGCACGCCGGGCGAGCTCGCCGCCGCGCTCGGCGACGCCGCGGGACTCGCGCCGCTCGGCCACGACGTGCCGGTGGACCTCGCTGTGCTGGCGCTGCACGCGGCGCGCGCGGGTCACGTGCCGTCGGTGGCGATCGCCGTCCCGTGGTCGGCGGGCGACGCGCTGCCGGCGCTGGGGGCTCGGCTCGGTGCTGTCCTGCCCGCCGGGCTGCGCGCCGTGGTGGTCGCGGCGGGAGATCTGTCCGCCGGGCTGGGCGCCACGTCGCCACGGCCCGCCGCGGACGGCGGGCAGGCGTGGAACGACGCGGTACTCGGTGCGCTGGGCGACGGTGACGCTGCGACGCTGGCCGGCCTCGGGCCGGAGCGCGCGGCCGCGGCGGCCGCCCGGGGCTGGCCCGCCCTGACGGTGCTGCTCGGGCTGCTCGCCGGGGCGGGCGCGCGCCTGTCCGTGCGCTGCGCCGACGCCCCGCGCGGCATCGGCTACGTGGTGGCGGGCACCTGACCGTGCACGTCATCGCCGTGGTGGGGCCGACGGGGTCGGGCAAGAGCGCGCTCGCGCTCGAAGCCGCCGAGCGCCTTGGCGCCGAGATCGTCGCGGTCGACGCGTTCACCGTCTATCGCGGCATGGACGTCGGCACGGCCAAGCCGTCGGCGGCCGAGCGGGCGCGCGTGCCCCATCACCTCGTGGACGTGCTCGAGCCGGAGCAGGACTGCACCGTGCAATGGTTCCAGGAGCGGGCGCGCGCCGCGGTCGCCGACGTGCTCGGGCGCGGGCGTCCGGTGCTGCTCGTGGGGGGCTCGGGGCTGTACTTCCGCTCGGTGGTGGATCCGCTGGAGTTCCCGCCCACGGATCCTGTCGTGCGCGGCCGCGTGGAGGAGCGGTTCGGCGGCGATGCGGCGGCCGCCCACGCCGAACTCGAGGCGCGAGATCCCGAAGCGGCCGCTCACATGGATCCCGGCAACCTGCGGCGGGCGGTGCGGGCGCTGGAGGTGCTGGAGCTGACAGGCCGCCGGTTCAGTGAGTGGCGCCAAGCCTGGGACCGCTACGACGCGGCGATCTACCCCGGACTCGAGGTCCTCGGCGTCGATCTGCCACGCGCCGAGCTCGCGGACCGGATCGAGCGCCGCACGCGGCGCATGCTCGAAGCCGGCTGGGACGCCGAAGCGGAGCGATTGCGCCGGCGGACCCTGTCCGCCACGGCGCGGCAGGCCCTGGGGTACGCGGAGCTGTTTGCGCACCTCGACGGCGACTGCACCATCGACGAGGCCGCGGAGCGCATCGCTGCGCGCACCCGCCGCTACGCCGCCTCGCAGGGGCGGTGGTTCCGTGCGGACCCGCGCGTACGATGGCTGCCGCAGACGGCGCTCGCCGAGGAGATCATCCGATGCGCTTCGTAAAGGCTCATGGCACGGGCAATGACTTCGTGCTGCTGCCGGACCTCGACGGGCGCTTCGAGCTGAGCGTCGAACTGGTGCAGGCGTTGTGCGCGCCTCACCTGGGGCTGGGCGCCGACGGCGTCATCCGTATTGGTCCGTCGGACCGCGCCGACGTGTTCATGGACTACTGGAACGCCGATGGCAGCGTGGCCGAGATGTGCGGCAACGGGGTGCGCTGTGTCGCCAAGTATGTGCTGGACCGGGGCGTCGTCGCCGGGGACGTGGTCGGGGTGGACACGCGCGGCGGCGTCAAGGGCGTGCAGGCGCGCCGCGGAAGCGACGGCAAGGTGTCCACCGTGCGCGTCGACATGGGCGCGCCCGTGCCGGGCGCCGTCAACCAGCCGCTCGACGTGCGCCTGGACGGGGTCGAACGGATCGTGCGCATGACGACGTTGTCGATGGGCAACCCTCACGCCGTGCTGGTCGTGGACGACGTCGGCGACGCGCCGGTCCGCAGCCTCGGCCCGGTGATCGAGGCGCACCCGGCGTTCCCCGACCGCACGAACGTGGAGTTCATCAGCGTGCCGTCGCGCGACCGGGTGCACGGACGGATCTGGGAGCGCGGCGTGGGCGAGACGATGGCCTCGGGCACGGGCTCGTCGGCGATGGCCGTGGCCGCGCACCTGCTGGGCCTCGCCGACCGCGCGGTCACGGTGTGCCTGCCCGGCGGGGAGCTGCGCGTCGACTGGACCGACGACACCCTGTACCTCGACGGTCCCGCGGTGGAAGTCGCCGAGGGCGAGCTCGACGACACCTGGCTCGCGGCGGCGGGCGTGGCGTGAGCCGCGACCCGGACCTGCCGGAGGACCCGGGTGGCGAGGACAGCGCCCTCGAGCTGAGCCGGACCGAGCGCACGCTCGGCCGTGCCCAGCGGCGCCGCGCGGAGGCCGAGCGGATCGAGGAGGGCGCACCGCGCGAGGGCGTGGCGATCTTCCGGCCGGTCGACAAGGCCGTGCTGGTCGCCCTGCGGCCCGGCGGCGCCACGAGCCACGAGGTCGAGGCGTCGCTGGACGAGCTGCAGCTTTTGGTGGACACCGCGGGGTCGGAGACGGTGGGCCGCGTGGTGCAGCGGCGGCACTTCCCCGACGTCGCCACGTTCATCGGCCGCGGCAAGGTGGCCGAGCTGAAGCAGCTCGCACGCTCGTTGGGCGCGGACGCGGTGATCTTCGACGACGAGCTGTCCCCGGCGCAGCAGCGCAATCTCGAGGAGAAGCTCGAGATCAAGGTGATGGACCGCACCATCGTGATCCTGAACATCTTCGCCGAGCACGCCACCAGCCGGGAGGGCAAGGCCCAGGTCGAGCTGGCGCAGTACGGCTATCTGCTGCCGCGCCTGCGCGGCTGGGGCAAGGCGCTGTCGCGCATCGGCGGCGGCGCGGGCCCGATGCGCGGTCCGGGCGAGACGCAGCTCGAGGTCGACCGCCGCAAGATCATGCGGCGCGTCACCAAGCTGCGGCGCGACCTCAAGGAGTTCGAGCGCACGCGCCGCACCCAGGGCCAAGAGCGTGCGCGCGGCGGCGTGCCGGTGGTGGCCGTGGTCGGGTACACCAACGCGGGCAAGTCGACGCTGATGAACCGCCTGACCGGCGCGGACGTGCTGGTGGCGAATCAGCTGTTCGCCACGCTGGACACCACCGCGCGGCGGCTGACCCTGCCCGACGGGCGCGACGCGGTGCTCATGGATACGGTCGGCTTCGTGAAGAAGCTGCCCACGCAGCTCATCGAGGCCTTCAAGTCCACGCTGGAGGAGTCGCTCACGGCGGATCTGCTCCTGCACGTGGTGGACGCGAGCCATCCCGAGGCGGAGGCGCAGATCCTGGCGGTCGACCGTGTGCTGGAGGAGATCGGCGCGGAGGACGTCGCGCGCATGCTGGTGCTCAACAAGGCCGATGTCGCCGACCCCGACGACCTTCGCGGCTTGCGCGGGCACTACCCGGACGCCGTGGTGGTGTCGGCGGCGACGGGTGCGGGCGCCGCCGAACTGTTGGAGCGGGTGTCCCAGCGCGTGCCGCAGTCGCGGCGGATCATCGAGGCGATGGTGCCCTACGAGCGTGCCGACCTCGTCGCCCGCACCCACCGCGAGGGCGAGGTGCTCAAGGAGGAGCACCGCGCGGACGGCACGTACGTGGTGGCCAATGTCGAGCGGGTGACGGCCGAGGCCCTGGCGCCGTACGCGACCGCGGATCCGTTCGCCTAGGCCGGCTCGACCAGGGCGGTGGGGTCAGCCGCCGTTGTCCGCGACGGGCGGCTTGCCTGGCGCGTCGTCGGCCGCGACCGACTCGTGCTGGCAGACGGGACAGCGCGCGCGCTTGGCGGACGCGCGTGAGGTCGACTCTGGATAGAACCAGCGTCGACAGTTGGGACACCAGCGCCAGGGGGAGGGCAATGGACCAGCTCCGTTGACCGACTCTGCACTTAATGCGGAACGGGACCGGCTCTCAAAGGCTGGAAGAGCGCGGACCCCGGGCGAACCGGCGGTAGCTTCGCCGGATGGGGCCCGCGCGTCAAGGCGCGTGACGCGTCTTTTACAGGCTGCGCAGGACCGACACGACCTTGCCGAGGATGCTGGCGACTCCGTCGGCGGGCACCGGGATCGGCTCGTAGCCGTCGTTCGCCGGGTCCAGGAAGATTTCGCCCGACTTGGTGCGGCGGAAGAACTTGACCGTCGCCTCGCCGTCGATCATCGCCGCGCACATGTCGCCCTGGTCCACGGCCGGCTGCTGGCGGATGACCACGAAGTCGCCCGGCAGCACGCCCGCCTGGACCATCGACTCGCCGCGCACGCGCAGCATGAACAAGGTGCCCTCGCCGACCAGTTCCTTCGGCAGGGCGTACACGGCCTCGACGCGCTCCTCCGCCAGGATCGGCGCGCCCGCGGCGATCTCGCCCACCAGCGGTACCTGCTTGGCGTGCGCCATGGGCAGGCTCAGCTCGGTGTCGGGATCGAAGCGCACCTCGATGGCGCGGGGCCGCGAAGGGTCTCGCCGCAGGTAGCCGCCCTGCTCGAGCGTCGCGAGCTGGCTGTGCACGCTCGACGGGGAGCGCAGGCCGACCACCTCGCCGATTTCGCGCACGCTGGGGGGGTAGCCGCGCGTCTCCACGCTCTCGCGGATCATCTCCAGGATCCGCTGCTGCCGCTCGGTCAGCGCCATCGCCATGTCCTCCTCGACACCTTGCCGTCAGCCGGCTCGCCGCCGCCTGTCATATCGGGCTGTCACACCTGCGGGGCACGCTACCAAGGAACCACCCCGCACTCGAACATTTGTGCGATTCGGTGTTGACAACCGAACGCTCGTTCGACAGGATACACGAACAGGCGTTCGAGTCAAGGACTCGAGACCGACAGATGAGGACCACGGCCATGGCGCAACACACGAGCATCCGTCCGCGCGGCATCCAGCTGGGCCGGCCGAGCCGCGCGGTGTACCGGCGCCGCCGGCTGGCGGTGCTGATCGCCCTGGTCCTGCTGGTCGGCGGCCTGCTCACCGCGCTCGCGGGGCAGTCCGGCGCCGCGCCCGCCCATACCCCTGAGCCGCTGCTGCTGGTGGTCGGCCCCGGCGACACCGTGCTTGAACTGGTCCGGCCACTGGCGCCCGAGGGAACTGATCCGCGCGCGTTCGCCGCGGACGTCCTGCGCGCCAGCGGCCTCGATGGCCGCGCCGTCCGTCCCGGCGCGGTGCTGCGGGTGCCCCAGCCCTAGCGGCTGGGGCGCCCGCAGCGAATCTCAGTCATGGGCCCGCTCGCCCGCACCGGACCCCGGTGTCGTGTGGGGCGGCTTGGGGGGAGCGTCCTTCTCGAGCGTCGCCAGCTCGCGGCGGAAATCCTCTGGCGACGTGAAGCCCTTGTAGACGCTCGCGAAGCGCATGTAGGCGACGGGATCGAGCTCGCGCAGCGCGGCGAGCACCTCCGCGCCTACGACCTCACTGGGAACCTCCCGGCGGCCCAGGCCGCGCACGTGCGCCTCGACACGCGCGATCGCGCGCCGCAGCGCGTCGGGGTCGATGTCGAGGTTCTTGGTCGCCTTGACCATGCCGGCGTGGACCTTGTCCCGCCCGAACGGCTCCACCAGGCCGTTGCGCTTGCGCACCGTCACGGCGGGCTGTTCGGAGCGCTCGTAGGTCGAGAAACGCTGGCGGCAGGAACGGCACTCCCGCCGCCGGCGGATGGCGTCGCCGTCGTCACTGGGACGCGAGTCGACCACCCGGTCGTCGTCCACCCCGCAATAGGGACAGCGCATGCGTGCCGCCTTCCGAAATCGAAAAAATTCTTGCCCACATGGGGACGTACCGCCGTCCACAGGCGCTCGCCAGTGCCGCGCGCGCTTCGTGTCCGGCTGTCCACCCGTCGTCCACAGGCCCGCCCCCAGATCCTGTGGTTGCGTGCCGAGTTTTGCACAGATGCCCGGTTCGGAGGCCCTTCCGGACTGTCACACCCGGCTGCTAGCGTGGGGGTTGTCAGCAGCTCGGCAAGACCTCCAGACACAAGATATAGTGTATTACACGAGCAAGCACTCCCGCATATGGGGGAACGAGCCGTCGGAGATCCTTGACGCGGCACCCACGCTGTAGCAGTCTGCGGAACCTCGAATCACACGCCCGGTATTACACAGGGGAAGCCCATGGTCACTACCCGCGACGCGCTCCAGACCGTTTCCGTCCGTGACGGACGGGTCGGACTCAAGTTCTCTCGTCACTTCACCACCCCGGGGGTCCACCCGTACGACGAGCTGGAGTGGGAACTCCGCGACGCCGTCATCAACGACTACAAGTCCGGCACGATCGCGTTCGAGCAGCGCGACGTCGAGTTCCCGAAGTCGTGGTCCATGAACGCCACCACGATCGTGGCGCAGAAGTACTTCCGCGGCACCCTCGGCACGCCCGAGCGCGAGCGCAGCGTCAAGCACATGATCGACCGCGTCGCCGACACCATCACCGGCTGGGGCATCAAGGACGGCTACTTCGCCGACGCCGAGTCGGCTGAGATCTTCAACCACGAGCTCAAGCACCTGCTCGTCACCCAGAAGGCCGCGTTCAACTCGCCGGTGTGGTTCAACTGCGGCGTCGAGGAGACCCCCCAGTGCTCCGCCTGCTTCATCCTGTCCGTCGAAGACACGATGACCTCCATCCTCAACTGGTACGTCGAGGAGGGGACGATCTTCAAGGGCGGCTCGGGCTCGGGCGTGAACCTGTCCCGCATCCGCAGCTCGGCCGAGCAGCTCAAGGGCGGGGGCACGGCCTCGGGCCCGGTGTCGTTCATGCGCGGCGCCGACGCGTCCGCCGGCACCATCAAGTCCGGTGGCAAGACTCGTCGCGCCGCCAAGATGGTCATCCTCGACGTCGACCACCCCGACATCGAGGAGTTCATCTGGTGCAAGCAGCGTGAGGAGGTCAAGGCCCGCGCCCTGCGCGAGCTCGGCTTCGACATGGACCTCGACGGCAAGGACGCCGCGTCGATCCAGTACCAGAACGCCAACAACTCGGTGCGCGTCACCGACGAGTTCATGCGCGCGGTCGAGAACGACGAGGAGTTCGCGCTGCAGGCGGTCCTGACCGGCGAGACCATCCGGACGCTGCCCGCCCGTGACCTGTTCCGCCAGATCGCTCAGGCCGCGTGGGAGTGCGCCGACCCCGGCGTGCAGTACGACGGCACGATCAACGACTGGCACACCACGCCGAACGCCGGGCGCATCAACGGCTCGAACCCGTGCTCGGAGTACATGCATCTGGACAACTCCGCGTGCAACCTCGCGTCGCTGAACCTGCGCAAGTTCGAATACGACGGGCTGTTCGACGTCGACGCGTTCAAGCGCGCGGTCGAGGTCGTGTTCACCGCGCAGGAGATCATCGTCGGCAACAGCTCTTACCCGACCGAGAAGATCGCGGCGAACGCCCGCGCGTACCGCCAGCTCGGCATTGGCTACGCCAACCTGGGCGGCCTGTTGATGTCGCAGGGCCTGGCCTACGACTCGGACGAGGGTCGCGCCTGGGCCGCCTCGATCACGGCGCTCATGACCGGCCACGCCTACCGCACGTCGGCGGAGCTGGCCAAGGTGCAGGGCCCGTTCGACGGCTTCGCGCAGGACCGCGAGGGCGTGCTGCGCGTGATCGCCAAGCACGGCGAGGCGGTCGAGCAGATCGACGCCGCGAAGGCGCCCGGCAACATCCTCGAGGCGGCGCGCCAGTCGTGGTCGGACGCGCTGATGCTCGGCACCGAGTACGGCATCCGCAACGCGCAGGCGTCGGTGCTGGCCCCGACCGGCACCATCGGCCTGATGATGGACTGCGACACCACCGGCATCGAGCCCGACCTCGGCCTGGTCAAGGCCAAGAAGCTGGTCGGCGGCGGCAACATGCGCATCGTCAACCAGACGGTGCCCGCGGCGCTGCAGAAGCTCGGCTACCAGCAGGAGCAGGTCGAGGCGATCGTCGCCTACATCGACGAGCACGGCACGATCGAGGGCGCTCCGGCGTTCCGCGACGAGCACCTGACGGTGTTCGACTGCGCCATGGGCACCCGCTCCATCTCGCCGATGGGGCACGTCGAGATGATGGCCGCGGTGCAGCCGTTCATCTCGGGCGCCATCTCCAAGACGGTGAACCTGCCCGAGACGGCGACCGTCGAAGAGGTCGAGCAGCTGCACATGGACGCCTGGAAGCTCGGCGTCAAGGCGATCGCGATCTACCGCGACAACTGCAAGGTGGCGCAGCCGCTGGCCCTGGCCGGCAAGAAGAACGAGACCGCCAAGACCTCGGGCACGACCGAGGCCGAGGCCGCGCAGGCGGGCGTGTACCGCCGCCGGCTGCCGAAGTCCCGGCCGAGCCAGACGATCTCGTTCCAGGTCGGCGACGCCGACGGCTACCTGACCGCGGGGGAGTACCCCGGCGACGGGCTCGGCGAGATCTTCGTCAAGCTCGGCAAGCAGGGTTCCACGCTGTCGGGCGTCATGGACGCCTTCGCGATCAGCGTCTCGCTGGGCCTGCAGTACGGGGTGCCGCTCGAGGCGTACGTGAAGAAGTTCGTCAACATGCGCTTCGAGCCCGCCGGCATGACGGATGACCCGGAGGTGAAGTTCGCGAGCAGCATCGTGGACTACATGTTCCGCCGCCTGGCGATCGACTACCTGCCTGCGGACAAGCGTCACGAGCTGGGGATCCACACGCTGGAGGAGCGCAACGCCGCGCTCGACGCCCAGTACGGCGCAGCCCCGGCGGAGGCCGAGGCGCCGAAGGTGGATCCCGAGGGCCAGACCGTGCTGCCGATCGAGCGGTCCAAGCCGGTCGACGACGTGCACGGCGACGCGCCGATGTGCTTCCAGTGCGGGGTCACCATGAACCGCGCCGGCAGCTGCCACGTCTGCCCGCAGTGCGGCACCACCAGCGGCTGCAGCTAGGGATCAGCGCGGTGCAGGGGCGGTGACACATCACCTGCCCCGCATCCAGTCATGATGCAGGGCGGGGCGTCTGTGGACGCCCCGCTGGCAATTTGCGGCTGTGCCCCCGGTCGAGGGGGGTGGCCGCCCCCCATCCACCGCTAAAACGGAAACCGCCTGTTTCGCCCATTTTGGACATCGGGTAGGAAGGACCGAATCCAAAAAACCGATGGGTGGGAGGCACGATGACTGCCAGGCAGTCGCGCGGTCGTACGCGCGCGTTCGGAATCGTTCTTGCGGTGGGGCTGACAGCGGCGTTGGCGCCGCTCGCCGTCACCGCGCATCCCGGCACGGAGCACGAGACGGCGGGCGTGGGCGTCCGCGTCGACAGCCCCGCGGAGCTCGCGGGCTTCCGTATCGCGGTGCAGTGGACCGGCAGCGCGAAGGTCGACGACCAGCAGGGCGAACTGGCCTACGCGGGCACGGGGTGCAGTCCGGCCGAGTACGCCGCGGCTGATGTCGCGGGCAAGATCGCCCTGGTCGACGACCAGATTGGCGTCCAGCCCTACCAGCAGTGCCCGGCGTACCCCTACGCCTCGAAGGTCCAGCTCGCCGAGAAGGCCGGGGCGATCGGTCTCGTGCAGGTCAGCCGCGACGACGAGCCGACGGCAGGAAGCGCACTGGCCGGCGACATTCCTGCGCTGGAACTGAAGCGCACCGAGGGCCTGCCGATCCGCGATGCCGTGGTGGCCGGCACGGCGGTGACCGCCACGCTGACCGACACCCGGCCGACGCACTCGCGCATGTCCGACCTGCCGTGCGTGGACGGCCACGCAGGGCCGTTCGAATGCGACGGCGTCGACCTGCTGTCGTTCGTGCCCGCCGACGAGATGAACGGCGCCGGGCAGAGCGACCTGTGGGGCTGGACCGACCCGGACACCCAGGACGAGTACGTGCTGATGGGCAAGACCAACGGCACGGCGTTCTTCCGCGTCACCGATCCCCTGAACCCCGTCTACCTCGGCGAGCTCCCCAACCCGGGTCTGCTGCACGCCATCTGGCACGACATGAAGGTCTACGACAACCACGCCTTCATCGTCAGCGAATCCGAGGGCCACGGCATGAGCGTGTTCGACCTCACGCGCCTGCGCGGGGTGACCGCGGCGCAGACGTGGGACCCGGACACGCGCTACCCGCTGATCGACGCCGCGCACAACATCGCCATCAACGAGGACACCGGTTACGCCTACCTCGTGGGCGGCAACGCCGGCATCGTTGCTCCCGATGCCTGCCTGTCGGGTCTGCACATGGTCGACATCAACGAGCCGACCTCGCCGACGTTCGCCGGCTGCTACGTGGAGGAGGGCGGTCCGGGCACGGCCGCTCGCACCGTCGGCGACCCGGTTGTCATGGCGAACTCGCCCGCGGCCTACGTGCACGACACGCAGTGCGTCGTCTATCACGGCCCGGACACCCGCTACACCGGCCGCGAGCTGTGCTTCAACGCGGCCGAGGACGTGGTCGTGATCGTCGACGTCACCGACAAGCTGGCCCCGAAGACCGTCGGCTCGATGTCCTACGAGGGCACGGCGTACTCGCACCAGGGCTGGCTGACCGAGGACCATCGCTACCTGCTGCTGAACGACGAGCTCGACATCCTGGAGGGCAAGGTCGACGGCAGCCGGACCGTGGTGCTCGACGTGACCAATCTCGAAGAACCGAAGGAGCACGTGCAGTACATGCACGGCACTACGTCCATCACGCACAACAACTACGTGCTGGACGGCGTGGTCTACCAGTCCAACTACACCACCGGCCTGCGCGTGCTGGACACCCGGCCGCTTTCAGGCGCCGAGCCCACACTGAAGCCGGTCGGCTTCTTCGACACCTACCCGGCCAGTGACGAGCCGGTGTTCAGCGGCACCTGGTCCAACTATCCGTACTTCGCCTCGGGCACCATCGCGGTCAGCGGCATCGACGAGGGCCTGTTCCTGGTCAGGCTGAACGACGACGCGCGCGAGCGCCTCGACTCGGGTGGCGACACCGAGGAGGTGCGCTCGTTCGACGCGACCTGCGACGGCTGCGACATGAGCGTGCGTGCAGGTGAGACCGGTACCGCGAACCTGCACCTGCACAACACCGGCACGGTCGACGACACGTACGACGTTTCCACCCAAGGGGTTCCCGACGGCTGGACCGTGACGGCGGAGCCGGCGTCGGTGCCCGTCGCCGCAGGTGGTGACGGGCACGCGACGCTGAGCGTCACCGTGCCGGGCAACGCCAAGGCTGGCGCCTATGCGTTCACAGTTACCGTGACGTCGCAGGGCGATACGAGTCTGCGCGAGCAACTGCCGGTCACCGTCGAGGTGCGCAAGGGCCGGCCGACCGACGTCGGGCCACCGACGTAATCCGCGGCGCACGACGAGCGGCTGTAGCTAGTCCGTTGTTGCGCCAAAACTGATATCCACAAGGAGGCCCGAGCCCCACGGACTCGGGCCTGCTTGTGCCGGTAGCCTTATGGTTGACTAAGTACTTAGCTAACCTTAGGCTGAAAGGCATGGAAGTGGGTGTGCACGAGGCCAAGACGACCTTGTCGAAGCTCCTCCGCCGGGTCTCGGCCGGCGAGGAGATCACGATTACTCGCGGCGGACACCCCGTTGCACGCCTGGTGCCGGTACCCGGTCCCGCCCGGCGCATGCTCGGCCAGGACAACGGTCGCTACGTGGTACCCGACGACTTCGACGCGCCACTCGATGAAGACATCCTGCGCGCCTTCGAGGGATGACCGTGCGTGCCCTGCTGGACACACACGCATGGCTATGGATGTTGACTGAGCCCGCCCGTCTTGGTGATGCGCGATCTGTCATTGAAGATCCCGACAGCAGCCTGTTCCTGTCGGCGGCGAGTTCATGGGAGATCGCCATCAAGTACAGCCTCGGCCGACTCCCGCTTCCGGAACCCCCACATCGTTACGTGCCCGAGCGCATCCGGTCCTCCGCGGTCACGTCGATGCCGATCGAACACGCCCACACATTGGCGGTGGCTGCACTCCCGCATCATCATCGCGACCCGTTCGACCGCATCTTGATCGCGCAGGCGATGGCCGAAGGCATGCCGATCCTCACGGCAGACCGTGCGTTGGCGGCATACGAGGTCGATGTGATCCTGGTCGGCTGACTCAGGCGTCAGCCGCCGGAGCCGACGACCATCGAGAACACCACGACCCACAGCAGGGTCAGGTTGAACACGATGGCGGTCTTCATGCGCTTCTGCAGCTTGGGCATGTCCGGGTGGCTGGGGCCGTGCTCGGCCATCAGTGCGCTGAGCTTGCCCGCGGTCGGTGAGATGACGCCCATGCCGATGCCCGTGGTCACGAAGATGGCGATCAGGCCCAGCACGATCCACCACTGTTCTGGTGGGTAGCCGCCGCTCATCACCAGGTACAGCCCGCTGAACAGCGCGAGGATCGCCGACGGGCTCACCACCGCCTGGCCGAACCACTTGACCTGCTCTTGCACAGGACCCATCGCCGGGCCGGCGCCCGCGGCCTGCAGGCGGCGCATCAGGATGAACGTCCACGTCCCGCCGCCGACCCACACGATCGCGGCCGCCACGTGCAGGAACTTCACCACGTCGTACATCGCTGCCTCCGAGATCGCGCGCCCGCCTGCCGGGCGCGGCCCTCATGCTAGAGCGGGCGGGGCGTGGGTGGCGCTATCGCCGTCTGGCGCCGTGCACGGCCAGCGTGACGTGGCAGGCAAGCGCCGCGGAGGCGAGCAGCCACGCGGTTGTTGCCGCCGGGAGCCCGGCCGCGCTCGCGGCGGCGGCCAGCGCCGCGCCGTTCACCACGGCGACGCGGACGATCGCGCCGCGCTCCATCGATGTGCGCATGCGGTCGCGCGCTTCGGCGTCACGCCCGAACATCATCGGCACGAGTCCCCCCGACGCCCCCAGCAGCGCCTGGAGCAGCACGCCGACGCCGAAGGCCGCGCCGATCACGTCCAGCCACTGCCACGATCCGGTGGCCACGACGATCACGTCCGCCCAGGCCAGCGCGACGAACCAGATGGCTGCCGCCAACAGCTGCAGGCCGCTGGCCTGCGCCCGCCGGCCCGGCGTGCGCAGCAGCGGCAGGCACACCTCGCCGACGCCCCAGGCGTAGGCCGCGAAACTCCCCGCCGCCACGAGCCGCAGCGCCGTCCCCGTGCTGCCCGGCAGGGCCGAGGCCAGCAGGGCGAGCACGCCGATCGTCACTGCGGTGGCCCCGATGCGAATAGCCCGCGCGGCGCGCGCGTCCGCCCCCTGCGTCATGCGGCGACGCAGCACCGTGGGGCCGAAGAACACGATCGTGGCGAGCAGCGAAATGCCGACCCACCCCAGGACTTGTACGTGGATGTGCGCGAGCCGGGCCGTCGTGTACCACCGCCCGCTGAAGACTCCCGTGGCCATCAGCGTCCCCAGCAGCGCGCCGTGGACGAAGGCGCCGGCGGCGCGCTGATAGGCGCGCACCACGAAGGCGAATCGTCCAGGCGTCAACGCGCGGCGGCGCATGACGCGCAGATCCCACCACACCCACAGCACCCCCGCGGTCGCCAGCGTTGCGCCGAGGACGACGAGGGGGCGGATGCGCAACTGCGAGGACAGCAGCGCCGCCACGCCCAGTGCCAGCAGCGCCAGCCGCCCGCCGGCGTGACGGTCCTCGGCAGCGTGCAGGAGGGTCGCGGCGAAATGGTGGCTGAGCGTCGCAACGAGCACCGTGGCGGTCCCGAGGGTGAGCAGGTGGACGGCTGTCCACCGCAGCCCGCTGCCGCCTAGTGCCGTCACGGCCAGGGCCGTGACGGCGGACGCGGCGGCGAGCAGGGTGGCGGCACGCAGGTGGGCGAGCGGGGCGCGCCGTGCGGCGGGGGACGACGGCGCGGTCACGGTGGAGTGCTCCGTTGCGGCAGCGCAGCCGCATCGCCCTCGCGGGCAGCGACCTGTGCCAGCGTGGCCGCGCCGAGCCCCGCGCGGGCGAGCTCTTGCGCGGCCCGCCAGTCGGCATGCAGCCCGCAGGGCTCAGCGCCGCCGCAGCGCACGCCGCGCAGGGGACAGACGACCGACGTCAGCGGCCCGTCCACCGCCTCGATGACGTCGAGGAGCGAGATCGTCTCGGGCGCCCGCGTAAGCGCATAGCCACCGCGCGGGCCAGGGGCCGAGCGGACCAGCCCGGCGCGGACCAATCCCGCCAGTACCTGCGGCAGGTACTGCGGCGGCACGCCGGTGGCCTCGGCGATCACGCGTCCCTTGCGCGGAACGCCGTCGGCGTTTCGGCGGGCGAGATGAACTGCTGCGCGCAGCGCGTATTCGGCTCTGCGGCCCAGCTCCATGCGCACGGCAGGCTCCAGCGTCGCGGGAATCGTCCAGTACGACGCTACGGGTTTCCGGTGGCGCCGCGAGGTCCAAAGGACCCTGGCGACAGGTGTCCTATGGACTGTCCGCACAGGGCCGATGCGCAGCGGTTATGGAGCGCGGCGGTCCTGATGCTGAGGGCTACAGGAATGACCCCGCGCGAAAGGACCCTGTCATGCCCTCCACTACGGTGCCCGAGTCCTGGAGCCGACGGCTGGCCATCGCGGTGATCGTCGCCACCGTGGTGCTCGTCGTGACGTCAATGAACCTCGTCGGCGGCATCCTGATCGCTCGCGACCTGCGGGCCGAGGACGACGGACCGGCGTCCGGCGCGGCGAGCGAGCCGGCCGCTCCCGGTGAGGTGGCGGGACCACCAGCGCAACGTCCGAAGGTCTCCGGCACGCTCGAGTTGGGCGAGTTCGCCGTGACCTCCGATCTGCGCGAGGTCCCCGCCTGGGCGGAGGTCACGCTCGTGGTCACCAATACGGGCACGATCGCGCACGACGCGAAGGCAGGCGACGACGGCACGGCGATGCTGGATCCCGGTGCATCCGAGACCGTTACGTTCGCGGCGCCCGGCAGTGGCGCGCTGGTGATCATCTGCAGCGTCCCCGGCCACGAAAGCGCGGGCATGAAGCTCGAGATCCCGGTGGCCGGCGGCGCGCCTGGGCATGACGCGCCCGCCACGGTGGCTGCGGCCGCGTCGGCCGACAACGCCGACGCCTACACGGGCCCCAAGCCGGCGATCGCGCGCCGCGACCCCGCGGCGCCCCGGCGCAGCATCGCCAAGGTGCACGACATCACCTTCACCGTGGAGGAGAAGGTGATGCAGGTCGCCGAGAACGTCTGGCAGCAGGTATGGACGTTCAACGGCCAGGCGCCCGGACCGACCATCCGGGTCACCGTCGGTGACACCGTGAACCTGCGCCTGGTCAATCCCAAGGCCGCGAAGGTGGCCCATTCGATCGACTTCCACGCCAGCATGGTCGCGTGGAACGACGAGATGCGGTCGATCGAGCCCGGCGAGGAACTGCGCTACACCTTCGAGGCGACTCGTGCCGGGGTGTACATGTATCACTGCGGCACCGCGCCGGCGCTGCACCACATCGGCAACGGCATGCACGGAATGATCATCGTCGATCCCGCCGAGCCGCTGCCGCCGGTGGACCGCGAGTTCGTCTTCGTCCAGCACGAGTACTACCTGGGGCCGCACGGCCAGCCGGGCGACCTGACGAAGATGGCCAAGACGGCGGCCGAGCCCGACCTGGTCGTGTTCAACGGCGTGGCCGGGCAGTACGCCGCCGAGCCGATCCCCGTGCGCGTCGGCGAGCGGATCCGTGCCTGGGTGCTCAATTCCGGTCCCAGCGCGGACAGTTCGTTCCACGTCGTGGGCACGATCTTCGACACGGTGATGAAGGAGGGCGTCGAGCTGCGGCGGGACAACCCGCGCCAGTGGGGCGCCCAGGCCATGGATCTCGCTCCGGCGCAGGGTGGCTTCGTCGAGTTCACGCTGCCAGAGGACGGGCTGTACCCGATCGTGACCCACGCGTTCAACCACGTCGGTGCCGGTGCGCTCGGACTGTTCAAGGCGGGCACGGGCGGCCGGGCGGCGGGCGGGGGCCACTGACCGGCCCGGGCCGCGCTCAGTCGCGCAGCATCTGCTCAGGCAGGCGGCGCACGGAGCGCGGCCGCCGCCCGTCCGGGTAGCCGAGCCGCAGCACCATCTGCGGGAAGCCGCGCGGGGGCAGCATCCGGGTGAGCTGGTCGCGCAGCTCCGGCACCTGGCAGGGCTGGTTCAAAAAGCCCGCCTGCACGCCCTGACGGGCCGCGACCAGCAGCAGCCGCTGCAGCGCTTGGCCGGTGGCGATCCAGTCGGCGGGCCCGTCGGCGTCGGTGCCGAGCACGGTAACCAGCGGCGCGTCGTGGAGCAGTTCGGCGTCGCGGCGTGCCACCGGCCGCCCGAGGTCCAGGGCCGTGGTCACCAGGCGCCGGGGAGGCCCGGCGAACAGCCGGGTGCGCAACCCGTCGCCGCGAGTCGGCCGGTGCAGCCAGCTCGCCGCTTCCCGCCTCCAGGCCGGGTCGGCGAAGTGGATGCGGTCCGCCGCGGTGACCAGCCCGGCCAGCGCCGGGCGTTGCCGCTGGGGCACCACGTCGAGCCAGGCGCCTTCGGTCGCGGCCGCATCCTCGAGCGCGTTGGTCAGGTCGGCCGGCAAGGCGGTGGGCGAGAAGGCGCGCCGCCAGGTGGCCCGGGCCCGCAAGGCGTCCGCCAGGGCGGCCTCGGGAGCGTCCACGGTCTGCGTGTCCAGCGTGACGCGTGCGAGCAGGTCGCTGCTCGTCCCGCGCGGCAGCAGCGTGACGCGGGCCTCGAAGCCTGCGCGGGCCGCCGCGGCCCGCAGCGCGAACAAGGCGGCCCCGCCGCTGATGACGAGCTCGCGCCCCTGGGGGTCGACCACGGGCATGGCTCGCGTGCGGTCGGCCCACAGCTCGATTGAGCGGTGGCCGAACCGGAACGCCCAGGGTTGGGAGTTGTGCGACGACGGCGCGGTCGACGCGGCCTGGACCAGCGCCAGCAGCATGGCGCGGTTGGCCTTGGTGGCCTGCACGTGAGGCATGGGGCTCTCCCGAAATCGGTGGTAAGCCCAGTGCATCGTGTGCCGTCGGCCCAGGCGAGGTCCAAGGTCCCGGTCGGAGGGGACCGAACGCCGACGCTCGCCGCGCCGGGGCACTACGCCCGGCTGGGTCCGCGGAGCATCGCCGTCAGGACTCCAGCGCGGCGGCCAGGCGGCGCAGGGTCTCCTCGATGCCCGCCTGGTTGTGGCTCGCGCGGTCCGCGACGCCGGACCCCGCCGTGCCGAGTACGCGCATGAAGCGCTCGCGGCGGTCCCAGGTGCCCAGCGTCACCCGGCTGCTGTCCCCGTCGGGTGCGACGTCCCAGCGCCAGGCGGCGACCGGCATACCCATGAACGTGACGTCGAAGGCGAACGAGGCGCCCGGCTGCGCGTCGGTCACGGTGCAGGTGGTGGCCCACACGAAGGGTCCGTTGCGGTTCCAGCCGCGAAAGCGCGCGCCCGCGGCCGGCCCGTCGCCGCGCGTCCAGCGCGCCGCGAACGTCTCGGGGCTGCGCGTGCGGATGCTCGCGAGGTCGGTGACCGCCGCCCAGACCGCGTCCGGCGCCGCGTTGATCGTCCGGCTCGCGGTTGCGTCCGGTGCTGTCTGTACGTCCATGCCCGCCTCCAATGTCTGCGTCGCGAAACGATAGCCCACATGTGCAGCGCGAGGCTCAGCTGGCGCGGGGCACGACTTCCGTGTCGAGTCGTCCGCCGAGGCGGTCCATGGCGACATCCAGGTCGTAGGTCGCCTGCAATTCGAGCCAGAAGCGCTCGGTGGTGCCGAAGTAGCGGGCAAGGCGCAAGGCGGTGTCGGCCGAGACGCTGCGCTTACCGTGGACGATCTCGTTGATCCGCCGCGGCGGCACGCTGATGTCCTTCGCCAAGCGGTACTGGCTGAGGCCGAGCGGCACGAGAAATTCCTCGAGGAGGATCTCCCCTGGATGTACGGCGGGCAGCTTTGTCGCCATCAGAGGCTCCTAGTGGTAGTCGACGATCTCGACGTCGTAGGCGTTGCCGGCGTCCCATCGAAAGCACAGACGCCATTGATCGTTGATTCGGATGCTGAGTTGCCCCTCGCGGTCGCCGCGTAGTCGTTCCAAGCGATTGCCCGGTGGAACGCGAAGATCGATGAGCGATTCAGCCGCATCGAGCATCCTGAGTTTTCGAAGAGCCGCCTTCTGCATATTGGTTGGCCACCGCCGGACAAGCTGGCGTTCGAAAAGCTTGGCCGTCGCGCTGTCTCGGAATGTCTTGATCATTCCGGGACCATAACGCGGGACGTTACTAGTACGGCAGCTGCTTGTCCACAGGTGGCGCTTATTTTCAGTGCAGGTGGCGGAAGGCATTCGGCTTGCCTCCGGCGCCGCGCAGGAACGGTCCGGGGACGCGGCCGCCGCCGGGGCCCATGGGCGGCGGCCAGTGCGGCGTGGCGACCTGGCCCACCGTGAGCGTGACGTCGGCGCCCGCGGTGTTGCCCGCGCCGTCGACCAAGCCATCCGCGGGCACCTGCACCATGGCGGGCGCCGTGTCGACGAGGGCGGTCCAGGCTTGCCGCTCGTCGTCCCAGTCCGCGACGTGCTCGCGGCCGTCGATGGTGAACCGCAGCGTGCCGCCGGTGGCGAAGCGCTCGCGGGCGCGCAGCGATGCATGTGGATCGGGCGGGGGGTGCTGTGCGTGGAACACGAGGCGCTCGCCGTCCATCGTCGCGCCGAGCACGCGCAGTCCGCTGGACGGGATCACGTCGAACGTGCTCGTCGCCACGTCGCCGACGACGAAGCGATAGCGCCCCGGCGGCAGGTCGGCGGGCACTTCGTAGCGCGCGGTCAGCGTGGCGTCGCGCTGTTCCCACACGAAGCCGGTGCCAAGGTCGTCCTCGACGAGGATCGCCTCACCCGAGTCGCCAAGGCGTTCGAGCGACAGGAACGCGGTGTCGACCGGGCGGTCGGCGCCCAGAGGCGCGCCGCGCCAGGACCACGTCACGGTCGCGAAGCGCTCGACCGTGGGGGGCGGCTGCGTGAGGATGCGCGCCGCCACCGGCGCGACGCCCACTGGCGCCGCGACGTCGGACTGTGGCGGCGTCATTGTGGACAGTTGCGCTACCCCGGTAGCGAAACTGCTCACTGTGGCGGGAAGTCGGGGGGTCGGCGCGGCCAGGTCCGCGGCCAGGGCGGTGTGCGCGTGCTGCACGAGCAGACTGGTGTGCTTGCCGAACACCGTGTGCCCGCCCTCGTAGTGCTGCTGGTCGTACTCCTCGGGCGTGGTGAAGTAGCCGCGGTAGCCCTGTGCCAGCCCGACGATCAGCGCGTCGGTGGCGATCGCCCCGCCGGCGTCCAGCGCGGCCGCGCACATGCGCCGCCCGGCTTCCACGCTCGGCTCGCCCGGCACGCCGAGCAGCAGCCGGTCGCCGACGCGCAGCACGGTCACGTCGGCGGCCGGGGGCCACGGCGCGGGCATCACGACCAGCTTGCGCCCGTGCACGCGCCCCGCCAGGGCGCGCGGGCGGCGCAGGCCCTCGACATGGCCGTACAGGAAGTGCGGCCCGTTGGCCGCGCCGCCGACGAACGGCAGGCCGAACCACGCCTTGCGCGCGACGCGCTTGCCGGGCCCCACCTCCTGGCCCGCGTACACCACGCGCCGCACGCCGCCGTCCACCGGCAGCTCCGCCGCGAGCGATCCACCAGCGGCGTCCCACGCCACCCGCATCGCCGCGGCGGTTCGCAGCCCCATGCGGTCGGCGCAGGCGTGCTGGTTGTACTCGTCGTAGCGGGGGATCAGGTCGCCCTCGGTGCCGTTGGTGAAGATCGCCACGGGCGGGCGCTCGAAGCCGCGGCGAAAGTGCCGGGTCGCCGCGCCGGGGAAGTCCGAAGAGAGGTAGACGTTGGCGGGGGAGAAGGTCGTCGGGTGCACCGAGAAGTGCGCCCAGGCGGCCAGCGGCTCGCCGTCGGCGCCGTCCACGCGCAGCAGGCGCAGCGTCGTGTCGCGCGGGTGTTCGTCGCCGTCGGGGTCCAGCGCGACTTCGCCGGTTCCCGGATACAGGTCCATGCCGTGGTTGGCCAGGTGCGCCTCGAGCGAGCGGTTGAGGTTCGCATCGTCCAGCCGCGCGGTCGCCCACGCGGCGGTCGCGGGGCGCAGCGCCTCGTGCGCGGCGCGCAGGGCTTGCGCGGCGCGCATGGCGATCCACTCGTCGGGCTTGTTCGGCCCCGCGTGGGTGTGGGTGGCGGCGACCAGCAGGTTGCCCAGGCCGTAGCCGAGGTCGGCGACGCGCGCGAGGATCTCGCTGGTCACCAGCGGCGCGCCCAGATCCAGCGTCAGCATCGCCACCCGCCGGTCGCCGTCGTCGAGCACCAGCGCGTGCGCGCTCAGGCGCAGGGCGACGCCGCGCGCACGGATGTCCGGGCGCACGTAGCCGAAGAAGTCGCCACCCAGTCCGGGCGTGATGTCCCGGCTGGCCGCACCGGCCCGCAGCATCGTCCGTGTCTCCAGTCGTCCGTCGTCCACAGTGTTCCAGACCCGTGGCGCCCGCTGTCCCAGCCCGTCGGTACGCTCGCGCTTCGACCGACCCCAATCGACCGGCCGAGGAGATCGCATGACCGAGCAGTGGCGCGTGCGCGCCGAGGAGCTGCTGCGTGCGCTGGCCGGTCCTGATGCCGTCCTGCGCGAGGACCAGGCGCACGCGATCGAGCTGCTCGCGGTGCGGCGCGGCCGCGCGCTGGTCGTGCAGCGCACGGGCTGGGGCAAGTCCGCCGTCTACTTCCTGGCCACGCGCTTGCTGCGCGACGCGGGCGCGGGGCCGACCTTGCTGGTGTCGCCACTGCTCGCACTGATGCGCGACCAGATCGCCGCCGCCGAGCGGGCCGGGGTGCGGGCCGCGACGATCAACTCGACCAACCGCGACGACTGGGACGACGTCGCCGCGCGCATCAAGGACGGCGAGGTCGACCTGCTCCTGGTCTCGCCCGAGCGCCTGAACCACCCGCAGTTCCGCCGCGAGGTGTTGCCCGACCTCGCCGCGGGGGTCGGCATGCTGGTCGTCGACGAGGCGCACTGCATCTCGGAGTGGGGACACGACTTCCGCCCCGACTACCGGCGCCTGCGCGACGTCGTCGCTGCGCTGCCCGCCGAGACCCCGGTCCTGGCCACCACCGCGACGGCCAACGACCGGGTTGTCGCCGACGTGGCGGCGCAACTGGGCGCCGAGCCGGTGACCCTGCGCGGCAGCCTCGACCGCGACTCGCTGCATCTGGCGGTGCTCGACCTGGACGACGACGCCGAGCGTCTGGCGTGGCTGGCCGACTGGGTGCCCACGACCAGTGGATCGGGCATCGTCTACTGCCTGACGGTCGCGGACACCGACCGCGTCGCCGAGTGGCTGCGCGGGCGCGGCATCGACGCGCTCGCCTACTCCTCGGCGATCGAGTCCGACGAGCGGATCCGTGTGGAGCAGGCGCTGCAGGCCAACGAGGTCAAGGCGGTGGTCGCGACCAGCGCGCTGGGGATGGGCTTCGACAAGCCCGACCTCGCCTGGGTCGTCAGCTACGGCATGCCGAGCTCCCCGGTCGCCTACTACCAGATGATCGGACGCGCGGGCCGGGCGCTCGGCCGCGCCGACGTGATCGCCCTGCCGCGGCCGTCGGACGCCGCGATCTGGGCCTGGTTCGACGCCACAGCGCTGCCGCCAGAAGCCCAGGTGCGCGCGGTGCTCGACGCACTCGGCGCGGCTGACGGCGCGGTCTCGACCCAGGCGCTGGAGCGTGGGGTGAACCTGCGCCGCGGCAAGCTCGAAACGACGTTGAAGATCCTCGACGTGGACGGCGCGGTCGAGCGGGTCGATGGAGGGTGGCGCGCGACCGGGACGCCGTGGCGCTACGACGACGCGCAGGTCGCGGCGATCGCCGCGACCAGGCGGCGGGAGCAGGAGGCCATCCGGCGCTACCTGGCGGGGACGGAGTGCCTGCTCGCGTTCCTGCGCCGCGAGCTCGACGACGTCGGGGCGTCGGCGTGCGGGCGCTGCTCGGTCTGTACCGGCGAGCGGCCCGGGTCGGACCTTGTGACCGACGAGGCGGTGGCGGCCGCGCGGCTGTTCCTGCGCGCGCAGACAGTCGAGCTGCCGGCCCGGCGACGCTGGCCCGCGAAGCTCGACGGTGCGCCGGGTGGCAAGGTCACCATCGCGTCGGGGCTACAGGCCGAGGACGGGCGGGCGCTGGCCGAGCCCGGTGACGGCGGCTGGGGCGCGCTCGCGAGCCGGGTCGTGGACGGCGACGCCACCGACGAGGAGTTCGAGGAGGTGATCGCCGGGCTGGTGGAGGTCCTGCGCCGCTGGCCGTGGACGCGGCGTCCCTCGGTCGTGACCTGGGTGCCCGCGCGGACGGGGCGGCCGCAGACCGCCGAGCGCGTCGCGCGGCGCATCGCCGAAATCGGGCGCATGGGTCTGCTCGACGTGGTGCGTCGCGATCCGGCTGCGCCCGCGCAAGCTGACATGGCGAACTCGACCCGCCAGGCCGCGAACGCCCTGCGGGCGTATCGCGTGGAGGGTGATGCGCTGCCCGCGGGGGAGGCCGTCCTGCTCGTGGACGACGCGGTGGCGTCAGGCTGGACCATGACGGTCGTCGCCGCGCGCCTCCGCGAGGCGGGCGCCGGCCCCGTTCTGCCCCTGGCCCTCCTCCGCACCCGTTGAGGCGCTTGCTCCTCAGGCCCAGGTCTGATACCACTAGAGGTATGACTCCAGCGAGACTGCTGCGTGACGCGCGTGAAGCCGCTGGCCTGACACAGGCAGAGGTCGCGCGTCGTGCTTCGACCAGTCAGCCTGCCGTGGCGCGCTACGAGGCGGGCCTGGTGTCGCCGTCCGTTGACACGCTTCAGCGATTGCTGCAGGCCTGTGGGCGCCGACTGCAGCTCCGCGCGACCGAGGGTGGCGCTGCAGACCTCTCTGGTCGGCTCGGATGTCTCGTGCGGGCGCATCGAAAGGACATCGCGGCATTGGCCCGCCGCCACGGTGCCGGTCGCGTGCGGGTTTTCGGGTCGGTTGCTCGCGGCGAGGAACACGCGACTTCGGACATCGACTTGCTCGTCGATCTCGCCTCGGACCGAACGCTTGTGGATATCGCGCGGCTCACCGACGCGTTGACCGCCATGCTTGGCGTGAATGTGGATGTCGCGACGGAGGATCTGTTGCGACACGACGTTCGCACACGGGCGCTGCAGGAGGCTGTGCCCCTCTAGCGTCACCTTGATGCGCTGGATGATGCGCTCCAAGGAGCCATGCTGTGAGCAGGTTCAGGTGGATTGCACCGGAGCCGCGTCGAGGAGCCAGGTGCGGATCATGCCCTTGCCCTTGATCTCGATCGGGCCGCGTTCGGTGAGCCGGTAGCCGCGCTCGCGCAGGCGCAGGGCGAGCGGCTCGGACACCTGGATCTGGCCGGGCAGGCCGTGGGATTCCATGCGGGCCGCCGTGTTCACGGTGTCGCCCCACAGGTCGTAGGCGAACTTGCTCGCCCCGATCACCCCCGCCACCACCGGCCCCAGATGCATGCCGATGCGGAAGTCCAGCGTGCGTCCGAGTCGAGCTGACAGCTCGGTGACCTCGGCCCGCATCGCCAGTGCCAGGTCCGCGCATGCCTCGGCGTGGTCGGTGCGCGGCATGGGCACGCCGGCGACGGCCATGTAGGCATCCCCGATCGTCTTGATCTTCTCCACGCCGTGGCGCACGCACAGCGCGTCGAACGCGGAGAACACCTCGTTCAGCATCGCGACCAGCCGCGTCGGCGACAGCTCCGCCGACATCGGCGTGAAGCCGACCAGGTCGGCGAACAGCACGGTGGCTTCGTCGTACGCCTCGGCCACCGTGCCGGACTGCGACTTGAGCTGATCGGCGACCTGTTGCGGCAGGATGTTGTGCAACAGCTGCTCGGAGCGCTCCCGCTCCTGGGCGATCACGCGCTGCTGGGACTCGATCAACCGTTCCTGCTGGAACGCGGTGCGCCACTGCCGTTCCAGCGAGGCGCTCAGTAGCAACCCGCTGACCACCGCGACGAGCTGCAGGGCGGTGTACGCGATGGCGCGGTCGACGTCAGCGCCATAGGCGCGCAGCAGGAGAACCTCTTGCAGGACGACGTAGGGGGCGATCGTGGCGGCGGCCAGCAGCGGCGGCAGGCGCATGATCGTGCACGCGTAGTACACGAACACCATGGCGGTGGCAGTGCCGATGTCGGCGAACGTGAGCTCGTCGGCGAACAGCGGGCCGTAATGCAACAGCAGTACCGCGATGGTGCCGCTGAACGTGTTCGCCAGCGCGGATGCCGGCAGCACCCAGCGGCGCCAGCGCTGCCAGTAGGTGCTCGCGAACACGCCCACGATCAGCGGGGTCGCCGTCAGCGCGATCACCGGCAGGATCAGAAAGCTGAACTCCGGCCCGATCAGCAGTGCCGCACCGGCGAAGGCGGTCCAGCCGACGATCGAGGCGAGCATGGCGATGCGCACGAACGGGATCGCCCGCTCGGCGCGCCAGTCGCGGTAGGCGGCTTCGACTCCGCTGTCCAGAAAGCGCGCACGCAGCCTGCCGGCCAAGCGGCAGTTCGCGTCGAACTCGACCGGCAGCGCGATGTCCACGCCCGCACGCTAGTGCATCGCGGCCGTCGCGGCCGCGGCCTCAGCGCAGGCGGCGGGGGGCCTCGGTGCGCATGCGGGCGAAGCGGCCGATGCCGCGCGGGCGCTCGTGGGGCGCGGGGTGCAGGTCGGCGTCGGGCAGCGGCACCGTCAGTGTGCGGGCACGCCCGCCGAGCAGGTGTGGCGTGTGCCGCTCCTGCTGCACCGAATGCCCGACCAGCGCGGTGCCGGCGAACAGGGTCAGCAAAGCCAGCAGACGCTCGCCGCTCGTCACGTGGCGTGCGGCGGAGGCTGCGGAGCCCGCAACCGGCGTGGCCGTCGGGACCGTGGCCGGACCCGAGATCTCGGGCGTTTGCACCGTGGGCGTCTCGGCCGGAGGGGCCGGATCGGTCGCGGGGAACATCCCGGACGACGGGGTGTCGAACGCCGGCTGCGACGGGGTGCCTGACGAATCGTCCACGACCACGACCGGCTGATCGTCGCTGCCCTGGCCACCACCACCGGGGGCCGGGGTGAACACGGTCTGATCGGGCTGGACGAAGTCGACCGAGAATGGGGCCTGCGCGCCCGGCTGGGGGACCAGCGCGACGCTCCAGGTGCCCGGGGTGATCTGCTGGCGCTCGTCGAGGGCGAACGCCATGGTCGTGCCGTCCTCGGAGACCGCGCCCTGGGCCGGGTTCGTGCAGTCGAACTCGGGCGCCGCCTCGGTGGGCTGGTTGCCGCCTGCTTCCCATTCGATCGTCGTCGTGGGGCAGGCGACCACCAGCGGGGTGCCGACGACGCGGTCCTCGCGCAGGCCCAGCACCAGGCGCACCGACGGCGCGTCCGAGCCGGCGTACATCAGGGCGGCGAAGGCGAGCGGGGCGCCGGGCCCCTGCGCGACGTGCAGGTCGCCGTCGGCCGTCGTCGGCTGTGGCGCCGCGACGCCGGGACCGCTGACCGTGTTCCACCACGCCGAACGCTGCGACGCGTCGGCGCCGGCGACCCCGGCGGCGGGACCGGCCACTATCGCGGCGGCCAGGCCGATGCGCAGCAGCGCGCGCACGACGGTCACCGGGCGACCCCCGCACCGCCGCGGCGTTTCACCGGCACGACCGCCACCTCTGAGCGCTTGATCGCGGCCGGGTCGCCGCCCAGGTAGGACTCGACCACGCGCGGGTCGGCGAGGACGTCGTCGGGGCGGCCCTGCACCACGACCTGCCCGAGCTCCAGCGCGACGATCTCGTCGGACAGCGACGTGATCAGCGGCATGTCGTGCTCAATGATCAGCAGGGCGCAGTTTGTCGCCTCGCGGATGTTCAGCAGCAGCGGGCCCAGCGCCTCGGTCTCGCGCTGGGCGATGCCGCTGGAGGGCTCGTCGAGCAGCAGCACCGTCGGGTCGTGGGCGATCGACATCGCCAGGTCGACGATCCGCCGCGACCCGGTCGACAGCTCGCTGACGAACTTGTCGCGGAACGCCTCCAGCGCGAACAGTTCGATCAGGTCGTTGACGCTGAACGCCACGTCCTCCTCGGACTCGCGCATGGCCGGGGTGGCGAGCAGCGCCGACACGTGGTCGCGCACGTCGAGGTGGCGTTCCAGGCCGATCGCGATGTTCTCCGCGACGGTGAGGGTGGGGAACAGGCGCGCGTCCTGGAACGAGCGGCCGAGCCCGGCCAGCGCGCGGCGATCTGCGCCCCAGCCGGTGACGTCGACACCGGCCAGGCGGACACGCCCGTTGTCCGCCGCGAGATGGCCGGAGACGAGGTCGAAGATCGTGGTCTTGCCCGCGCCGTTGGGCCCGATGAGCCCGATGATTTCGCGCTCGTGGACCGTGAAGCTCACATCCGACACGGCTTTGATGCCGCCGAAGCGCTTGGTCAGGCCGCTGACCTCCAGCACCGGTGTGCGCTGCGCGGGCGGCAGGGGGGTGCGGTCACGAGTCGTCGCCGGCCCGTGACCGTTGCCGGAAACGTGACCGGACATCCCCTTGGTGGCCCCGTGCAGGAACACCGAGCGCAGGATGTCGTCGCGTTCCAGCAGCTCCTCGGTCGGGCCGGAGAAGCGCACCTCGCCCTTCTCCATGAAGTACGCCTTGGTGGCGATGGTGAGCGCGACGTTGATGGACTGCTCGACCAGCATGATCGTGCAGCCCTCGGCGTGGATGGCGCGCACGACGTCGAGCAGCTGCGCCACGATCGACGGGGCGAGGCCCAGCGACAGCTCGTCGATGATCAGCAGGCGCGGCTTGGCGATGAACGCCATGCCCAGGGCGAGCTGCTGCTGCTCGCCGCCGGACAGGTCGCCCGCGAGCTGGTTCCAGCGTTCGCGCATGCGCGGGAACATCTCCAGCACGCGTTCCTGACGCGCATCCAGCTCGGCCGGGTCGTCGCGGTGGAACATCCAGCGGCCGACGTTGAAATGCTCGCCCACGCTCAGCGTCGGGAACACCGCTTTGCCGCCCGGGACCTGCACCACGCCCATGCGTGCGACCGTGACCGCGTCGGCGTTGGTGATGTCGACGCCGTCGAACATGATCTGGCCGTTGCCGACCGCGACCAGGCGCGACACCGCCTTGAGCAGCGTGGACTTGCCCGCGCCGTTCGTGCCGAGCAGGGCGATGATCTCGCCCTCGTGCACGTCGAGGTCCACTCCGAACAGCACCTGCACCTTGTCGTAGGAGACATCGACGCCGCGGCAGCGCAGCAGCGGCGCCCCGGCTTCGAGCGCGGTCGCGTCGGTGTGGCGGGCGGCGCGGCGCTTCATCGACTGATCTCCATGGTGGGGTCCGTCTGGGCAGCCGCTTGCAGGTGCTCGTGGGTCACGACCGTTTCCGCGGTAAGCGGCACGAAGCAGATCGGGCAGGCGAGCCCGGTCTCGGCCTCGAGGTCGGCGCCGTGGGCGACCGCGACGGCAAAGTTCGGCTCGTCCGCATCCGGTGCGCCGTCCTGGCGGCTGTCGGCGATCAGGCTCGGCACGTGGATGCCGCGGCGCTCGGCGATGCGGCGCAGGAAGTGGTCGCGCAGCTCGAACGCCGCTCCGGCCAGCCCGCCGGGATTCTGGTACAGGTTCAGGATCAGCAGCGGGCCGGTGATCAGCAGCGGAATCACCACGCCGAACGCCTCGCCCCAGCTGTACCACAGGATCGGGCCGAACAGCACCAGCACCTGGAACAGCACCACGCCGATGACGGCGGCCCACACCGACGTGAGCCCGGCGATCGACGCGGCCAGGAAGACCGTCACGCTGGCGAACACGTCGTAGCTGCCGGGGATGACGTTGTGCTGCTGGTAGGCGAACAGCGTGCCGGCCAGCCCGGCGATGCCGCCGCTGACCGCGAAGGCCGCGAGGCGGATGCGCACGGGGCTGAGCCCGTAGGAGGCCGCAGCGCGCTGGTTGTCGCGCATCGCGATCAGGACCCGCCCGCTGCGGTTGTTGCGGAACGCCTGCGCGGCCGCCATGGCCAGCCCGAGCGCGACGACGCAGGCGAAGTAGAACGCCCGGTCGGATTCGAGGTCCCAGCGCCCGTACAGGAAGGGCCGCACGATCCCGGCCTGGTAGCCCTCCGGCAGCAGCGTCCGCCCGATCACGAAACGCTTGTTGAGGATGAAGTTCTCCATTGCGTAGCCGAAGGCCAGCGTGGTGACCGCCAGGTACAGGCCCTGGATGCGGATGGCCGGCAGGCCGATGATCACGGCCACGATGGCGCCCGCGGCGATGCCGAGGAAGCACGCGACGAAGAAGTCGATGTTGTGCTCGCTGGCCAGGCCGCCGGCGACCGCGGCGCCGATGCCGACGAGGCCGAACTGCCCCAGGCTGATCTGGCCCGCCCAGCCGGTGAGGATCACCAGGCTCACCGCGACGATGCCGAACAGGGGGAGCAGGGTCAACAGCGGCAGGTTCGGTGCGCTGATGATGTACGGCGCCGCGACCGTGATGACCACGGCGAGCGCCATCAGCACGACGCGCGCGGCCTTCACCTCCGGTGTGCCGCGCAGCTCTGCCGGCACCGGGCGGAACGCCCGTACCGTCTGCCAGGTCGACACGCCGCTGTCGCGGGCGCGCGACAGGGCCCCCTTCTGGATCAACAGCGCGATCAGGATCAGGGCGAGCATCAGTGCCGAGGCGACGTCGTTGCTGCCGGTCTTGGCGATCGACGCGAAGATCAGCACGCCGATGAGCGTGCCGCTGAACAGCGCGACGCCCATGCGCTCCAGGCCGGCGACCACGGCCGCGGCCAGGCCGTACAGCAGGGTGTCGAAGCCGAGCGTGGCGTCGCCCGGCACACCGATCAGGGGGGCCTGGGCGAAGATCGCCATCGAGGCGAGCAGGCCCGCAAGCGCCCACGCGACCGTGCCGACTTGCTGCACCGGGATGCCGAGCAGCGCGGCGCGCTCGGCGTTCTCAGCCGAGGCGCGCACGGCCATGCCCATGCGCGTGCGCGTGAAGAACAGCGCGAGCCCCGCCGTCAGCAGCAGGACCACGACGAAGGCGAACACCTGGTCGCCGGACAGCACCGGCTCGCCGCGCCCGCTGCGGATGGCGAACTCGCGCCACGGCGTGCGGACCAGCGGCGGGGTGTCGGCGCGCTCGCCGAACCAGATCGGGATGAAGAAGCCGATCACCGCCATGGTCTGCGCCAGGCCGATGGTGACCACCGTGACGATCAGCCGCGGGCTCTTTGCGAAGCGGCGCATCACGACGATGTCGGTGAGCGCTCCGACCAGCAGGCCGCCCACCACCGCGATCGGCAGGGTCAGCACGTAGTTGACGTCGCGCGAGGTGGTCAGCAGCAGCGCGGTGATGGCGGGCACCGCGCCGAGCGCCGACGCCGCGAAGTTGATGATGCGGTTGGTTCGGTACACCAGCACCAAGGCCACGCCGATGATCCCGTACAGCGATCCCAGCGCGATGCCGTTGAGGATGTTGGCGGGCGACATGCCCACGGCCTGGCTCATGAACGTGAGATAGACCAGGGCGATGACGCCGTAGCGCAGCGGCACGGGGGTGCGCCGCAGCGCGTCGAGGACCGGCGTCACGTCAGTTCCGCTTGTCGACGGTGGGCACCGGCGGCTGGGCGACCCGCGGGAACTGGCCGATCTCGAAGCGCCTGCCGCCTGCGGTCACGTACGCGCCGGCCTCACCGTTGTAGGGGCTGGTGCGCGTCTTGCTCCAGTAGATGAGGCGCACGTCGCGCGTCCAGCTCAGCTCGCCGTCCTCGAAGGCCCGGCGCGGGTGGCCACTCGTGCTGCCGCCGCGCGAGCCCAGGCGTGGGGCCGCGGCGGCCATGATCGCGGGGTTCAGGTTCGGGCCGGTGTTCTGGATGACCGAGCCGAGCAGGTTGTAGGAGTTCCAGAACAGCTCGAGCACCGGCGGCTGCACCGGCAGCGCCGCGCCGCCGGAGCCGAGCTTGAAGACCTTCACACCGGTCTTCTGGTCGGCCGGGAGCTCGGTGGGGCTCTGGCCGAGGCCCAGGGCGTTGTCCCAGTTGCAGCCGCGGCCCTGCTGCGGGCACGCGAGCCCGCCCATGTAGGTCTGACCGGTCGGGTCGGTGTCCATCGACTGGTTGCTCGCGAGCAGGCTCTCGGGCCAGTAGTTGTTGTTGGCGAACGCGTTCTGGCCGAACTGCGGGGCGACCGGGTCGCACAGGCACAGCACGCTGGTCGCGGGGTTCTGCGGCGTGTTCATCGCCGCGGCGCCGGCCTGGGATTGCGAGGCCGCGGTCCCGACGTTCTGCTCGTAGAAGTACTCGTGGGTGACTTTCTCGCCGCAGCCTCGCTCCAGCGCCGGGTACAGCACGTTGCGCACGACCGTTTCGTTGTCGGGGTCGTTGGTGCTGAATACGCCGAGCACGCGGGGCTGGTTGCGGAAGTCCTGCAGCGGGTTCTGCGCGCCCGCGTAGACCGCGGTCCGCCCGCTGCCGCCCTTGCTCGTCATCTGGTTGCACCACCAGCCGGCGAACGTCTTTGCCATGCGGGTCGAGCTCATGCCGTCGTCGTAGTTGTAGGGCTTGAGCTGGCCGCGGAACTCGTCGGAGAAACCGTGGCCGCCGACCGACACGACCTTGAGGCGGGCGAGTTCGGCGTAGCAGGCCGAACACACCGTGGTGTTGAAGTGCACGGCGTAGGGCTTGTGGGTGGCGACGAGCTTGTCCATCTCGGCGATCAGGCACGGCAGGTCCGGGGGGACGGTCCGGCAGGTGCCCTGGAAGGTCGTGATGCGGACCTTGCGCCCGTAGAACTGGTAGCGCTCGTTCAGGAACTTCTCGAACGCGGCGTTGGCGATGCGCGCGTTGCTCGCGTCGTAGAACAGGCCCTGGGCGCGCAGGATCGCGTTGACCTCGGCGCCGTAGTCGGGGATGTAGTGGACGATTTCGATGCGGTCGGCGGTGACGCCGCGATAGGTCGCGCCACCGTTCGCGCCCTGCCAGCCGCCGGGTGCGCCCGGCGCGCACGGCGGGGCAAAGTAGTCGATCTTCGGGTCGAACTGGCGTCCGCCGACGCAGTGCGCCGTGCTGGTGTTGAGGCCGCCGGTGCTCACCGCGCCGCCGGGGCCGCCGGTGCTCGTCGTGACGCCCCCGCCGCTGGGATCCGCGCCGGGGACGGTCGTGCCGACGCCCCCGTCGCCCGAGGTGCCGCCCGGGGTGACGCCGGGGGTGAACGTGCCCGCGTCGGCGGGCCCGCCGGTCCCGGGCGTGCCGGCCGGGGGCGAGCCGAAGGCGACATCCGCGCCGGTTCCCGGCAGCGGCGCCGTGGACGGCGCGACCAGGATGACGATCAGCTGGACGGCGGCGAGCATCCCCAGCGGCCCGTACTTGCGGAGAGCGGAACTGCGGTACACGCGAACCCCCAACGGTCGTCCTTTGCCCCGATCATGGAGGATCGCACCGTAGCCGGAGGGACGAATAGGGACAATGGTTTAAGCCGGATCGGTTCAGGCGGGTGCATGCGACTGCAGTACATTGCCGGACAGCGGTGCGGGGGCGACAGGATTCGGGGGCTCGCGCGTCGAACTATCTCGACAGGCAGTCGAACGCGAGCGGAGGTCCGTGGTGAAGCGTCATCTGGTGGCAGTTTGTTTTGTGCTGGCGTCCCTCGTGGTCGCCCTGCCCGCGGTCGCGGACCCGCCCTGCACGGGGGATCCCTCCGTGGCGTCGCCGCTGTCGCTGACCGTGGCGGGCGAGACGGCCGAGGGCCTGTACGCCCTGCCGTCCGGACCGCCCAAGGGCATCGTCGTGTTCGCCCACGGGTACGGGCACACGGTCGAGTCCTGGCGCACGCACCTGACGCGCACCGCGACCCAGGACGGCGTCGTGGCCGTGGCGATGAACTACCGCGGCACCGAGATCCTGCCGCCCGCCACACCCGGCGGGCTGCCCCAGTCGCGCGGCTGGCAGGTCGCCGAGGGCGCCGAGGACTCGATCGCGGCGGCGCGGCACTTCTCCGACGACTGCCCCACGGCGCACACCATCGTGATGTACGGCGTCAGCATGGGCGGCAACGCCTCGGGCCTGGCGGTCGCCGCCGGCGCCACGCGCGCCAACGGCCGCCCCCTGTTCGACTTCTGGGTCGACATCGAAGGCGCCACCAACGTCACCGAGACCTACCACGAGGCGCGGCTGGTCGGCCTGTCCGGCAACGCGTTCGCGGTCAACGCCGCCGCCGACATCGAGCGCGAGATGGGCGGCACGTTCGAGCAGGTGCCGCAGCGCTACCTGGAGCGCAGCGTCGTCACCCGCGCCGGGGACATGGCCGCCGCGGGCCTGAAGGGCGTCATCCTGGTGCACGGTGTGGACGACGGCCTGGTGCCGCACAACCAGAGCCGCGAGATGGTGGCGGCCCTGGCGGCGGCGGGCATCCCGGCCGAGATGAACACCGTCCTGACGCGAGAGCCGGGCACCGAACCGGGCACGACGCTGACCGGCACGGTCCTGGGCGGCACCGGCCAGTACGAATCGCCGTTCGCGGGGCACGCCTCGGAGGCCAGCACGACCCACACGGTCGGCATGCGGGGCTTCGCGGTGCTGTCGCGCCTGTTGCGCGAGAAGGCCGTGTGGTGCGGCGAGTTCGTGCTCGACGGGTCGACCGGCTCGACGGTGAGCGCCCGCGCCACCTGCTGAGACCCTCGGGACGAATTCTGCGCAAAGCGGACGCCGCCGCGCCCAGCGGCGGCTACCGTGGGGTGCGTTGAACCCCCGCAGGACAAAGGATTCGTCCGTTGGCAGCGCAGCTCTTCGCGCGCCGCGCTCTGCGCGCGCTCATCGTCGGTGTCGCCGTCGCCCTGGTGGCCACGCTGCTCCCCGTGGGGGCGCTCGGCGCGGGCGGGCCTGAACCGGCGGTCACCGCGGCGGCGACCAGCGAAGACTTCGCCACCGTCGGCTACGGCGATCCGTGGGACTTCTCCAACACCCTCGACGCCCGCCTGCTGCCGGATCGCACCAGCGGGCTGACCGTGAACCCGCGGCTGGAGGCCGACGAGCTCCGCTTCAGCGCGCGCGGCGGGCCGTCGCTGATCACCCTGGTCTTTCCCGGCTACGGCGGCGCGCTGTACATGGAGCGCGACGGCGGCGCCGTGCCGATCGACGCCGACCGCTACACCCACCTCGCCATGCGCATCTGGTCGCCGACCCAGCGGGCGATGAGCTTCTCCTACGACCGCTGTCTCGCGCCCGAGCACTCCGACCGCTTCTGCCGCGAGTCGACCGACAACGTCATCCTCGAGCGCGGCTGGAACACGGTGGTGCGCGACCTGCGTCAGATGAGCGCCAACCGCGCTCACCCCTGGGAGGGCGCGGTGTACGCGTTCCGCATGATGAACGACGTCGGGGACAACTACCGGGTCGAGTACGTGCGGCTGCAGACCGCCCCGCAGGTCGTCGAGGTCTCCTGGGACGCGGGCCCGGGCGCGGCCCTGTACTGGGATCGCGACACCACGACCGCGAACAACACCATCGACGCCTCCGGGTGGGGCCTGGTGCCGGGAGCCCCCGGGCGAGGCCAATTCCCCGCGGGCGCCATGGAGCCGGGCGACTACCGTTTCTACGTGCGCCAGGACAACGGAGCGGTGTCGGCCTACAGCGAGCCGCTGCGTGTGTCCGCGCGTCCCGCACCGTTCGTGCTCGACCCTGACCTCGCGGGCGGGGAGGACTTCGCCACGGTTGCCAACGGCAATCCGTGGGATCTCACCGCGCCCAGCGACATCATCGCATCGGGTGGGTTCACCGACGCGTCGTTCGGCGCGGGCGGGCTGCGCGCCACGAACAGCACCAACGACCCGTTCTTCTACCTGCGCATGGCGCACCCGCTGGATGCGGACCGTTACCACCGGCTCACGGTCCAGGCGACCTACGAAGGCGCCTTCGGCCTCGCCGATGCCCCTGGTGGCGGCGCGCATGCCCGCTTGATGTGGACGCGCGCCGATCGCGACCAGACCCACGTGATTCAGGGCAACAAGTTGATCGAGTCGCGCGAGATGGTGCACTACCCGGGGCAGGTCTCCTTCACGGTGGACCTCGAGACCCCGCCGGACCCGACATTCGTCATGGAGACCGACCGGGTCGAGCGCGACGGCTGGTCCACCGGCAGCCCCGTCACCCATGTCCGCTACGACGTCAATGAGGATCGCGGCCCCCGGCGCTGGCGGGTCGCGCGCATCGAGCTGCGCGCCGACGACGAGACCAGCGCCGAGGCGTTCACGATCCGCTGGCGCGATCCCGCGCGCAACGACAACTCGCGCGCCTCGCTGTTCTCACGCCCGGTCGGCGGCGGTCCGGAGCGCCTGATCGCCTCGGACATCCGCGAGCAGGCGGGCGAGAACCGGTACGTGTGGGACACCGCTGACGTCGTGCCGGGGACCTACGTGGTGCGCGTCGCGGTCGACGACGGCGTCGGCCAGGGCAGCCACACGTCCACCGGGCCGGTGGTGGTGCGCTCGACGATCCGCGTCGCGGGGACCGGCCGCGTGTCCACCGCGGCCGCGCTGTCCAAGGCCGCCTTCCGCCTGGGCGCTCCCGCGGCCGTGCTGGCCCGGGCCGGGACCTTCCCCGACGCGCTCGCGGCCGCCCCGCTGGCCGCCGCCGCCGGTGCGCCGTTGCTGCTGAGCTCGAGCGACCACCTCGACACGGTCGTGCGCGACGAGCTCGAACGGCTCGGTGCCGAGACGGTGTTCCTGCTGGGCGGAGAGAGCGCGCTGAGCAGCCAGGTCGAGGCGCAGGCCAAGGCCACCGGGGCGGAGGTGATCCGCATCGCCGGGCCGGACCGTTACCGCACCGCCGGCGCCGCGGCGCGCGTCGCGGTCAACCTGTGGCGGCAGGCCGGTGAAACGGCGGGGGAAGATGTGCTGGTCGCGCTGGGGACCGACTTTCCCGACGCGCTGGCCGCCGGTGCGCTGGCCGGGCACACGCGGCGGCCGCTGCTGCTGACCACGCGCGACGAGCTGCCCGCCGGGACGGTCGAGACGCTCGGCTCGCTGGGGGCGCGCACGGCGACGGTCGTGGGCGGGACCGCCGCGGTGTCCGACGCGGTCGTCGCACGCCTGCGCGGTCTGGGGCTGACGGTGCGGCGCATCGCGGGCAAGAGCCGCCACGAGACGGCGGAGCTCGCGGCGCGCGAGGCGGTGGCGGCGGGCGCCAAGGACAAGATCGTGCTGGTCGCGTCAGGCCGCGCGTTCGCGGATGCGCTCGCCGCGGGTCCGGCCGCCGTGCAGCTCGACGGGGTGTTGCTGTTGACCGAGCGGGACCTGCTGCCACCGGCCACGCGTGCCTGGGTGGGCGGGCGCAAGCCGCTGGGCGTGCTGCGCCTGGCGGGGGGGGCCGCGGCCGTGTCGAACGCGGTGGAGCAGGAACTGATCGCGGCCTCGCGCTGACTCAGCGGGGGATCAGGGCGAACATGCGCACCTCGCGGATGTCCGCGGTGACCTCGCGGTAGCGCTTGAAGCCGGAGTAGATGCGGTCGAGATCCGCCCACAATCGGGTGCGCTCGCCGGATCGGCAATCGTCTCTGCCCGCACCTCGATGCGCTCGCCGCGCAGGATGATCACCGCGTCGGGGTTCGCCAGCAGGTTCGCCGACCAGGCGGGGTGGTGCGCTTGGCACCGCCGCCATGTTGGCTCTTTTCTGTCGCGTTCTCGGCGCGATACTGCGCCATGAGCTTCTATCACGAGGGACAGCGGGCGCTGCAGGATGCGTTCGACAGCCGTCGCATCGCCGACCGGCTCGAGCAGGTCACGCTGCACGAGCGCCTGCACGAGGGTGACCGCGACTTCATCGGCCGCTGTGCGATGTTCTTCCTCGCCACGGTCGACGACGAGGGCCGCCCGGACGTCTCGTACAAGGGCGGCCACCCCGGCTTCGTGCACGTGCTCAGCGACGAGGAGCTGGCGTTTCCGCACTACGACGGTAACGGGATGTTCCGCAGCATGGGCAACGTGCTCGCGCATCCCGAGGTCGCCCTGCTGTTCGTCGACTTCGAACGTCCCGATCGGATGCGCGTCCACGGGCGGGCGGAGGTCGTGCTGGACGAGCCGCTGGTGGCGCACTGGCCAGGCGCGCAGGCCGCCGTGCGGGTGCGCGTCGACCGCGTCTTTCCGAACTGCCCCCGCTACGTGCATCGCATGACGCTGCAGCACCCCTCGCCCTACCTGCCGCGGGAGGGCGCCACCCCGCCCGTGCCCGACTGGAAACAGATGGAGATCTTCCGCGACGCGCTGCCCGGCACGGATCCCCAGACGGATCTGTAGGGCGAAAGCTCCGGCTGAGACCCAGGCAGGAAAACCATCATGGTTTTCCGAATACATACGTACAGGTTCCGAGCGGTCGGGCTCGGTGGGACGTGGGTCGACGACTGGGAGCCGTAATGAGCATGGGTGGGATTCGGCGCGCACTGGCATGCGCGCTGAGCGTGGGCATCATCATCGCGGGGCCGATGTCGGCCGTGCCGGCGGCGGCCTCGGCCGTGCCGCAGGCATCGGTGCGCGCCTGGGCGGAGGGGCGGGTCGTGCTCGCGCTGTTCCCCTCGCTGCCCCCCACAGGCTGGCTGGACGATGCGATCGAGGACCCGTTCACGCTGACCACGCAGGTGCAGGGCCTGCTCGACTTCGTCCGCGTGTGCGGCCCTTCCACTGGCATCGGGTCGATGGCCGTGTTGCAGTTCCGCGACGACGAGACGGCGGCGCGCAACCTGCCCAAGCTGGCCGCCCTGCCGGGCGTGCGCTTCGCCCAGCGGGACTACCGCATCGTCACGACCGGCGCCTCTGACGCGGCGGCCCAAGGAGCGTCCCAGGGAGCACCCGAGGACGAGCCGGACTTCGCCAAGCAGTGGCCGCTGCGCAACACCGGCCAGCTCGCGGGCAGTCCCGGCCTGGAGAAGGCCGGTACGGCCGGCCAGGACATCCGCGCCGTCGGGGCCTGGGCGCAGGGCGCGCGCGGTCAGGGGCAGGTCATCGCCGTGCTCGACGAGGGCCCAGGGCTGGCCCACCCCGACCTCGCCCCCAACGCCTGGATCAACCAAGGCGAGATCGCCGGCAACGACGTCGACGACGACGGCAACGGCTGGGTCGACGACGTCAGCGGCTGGAACTACGTGCGCAACAGTCCGTACCCGCGCTCGGGCTTTCACGGCGGCCAGGTCGCGGGCATCGCGGCCGCGGCGGGCGGCAACGGCCTGGGCATGAGCGGGGTCGCGCCCGACGCGCGGATCATGCCGGTGGACTTCATCGGCGGCGATCCCGGCACGCTCAGCGGCAGCCACGCGCTGGGGGCGTTCGCCTATGCGATCGCCAACGGAGCGACGGTCATCAACAACAGCTGGGGCTTCGTCGCGCCCGTGGGTCTCGGCTCGCCGAGTATGCGCGCGGCGGTGGAGTGTGCGCGCAACGCGGACATCGTCATCAGCTGGTCGTCGGGCAACCTCAACGTGGTCCCGGAATCCTGGCCTGCGTACTACCCGGCCGACAACGTCCTGGTGACGTCGTCGTTCGACAACAACGGCTGCCCCTTCATCGGGGCGCACCAGGATCCGGCGCTGGTCGACGTGATGGCGCCCGGCGTGGACGTCTGGACGACGACCGGATTGGACTACGACTGGTTCGGTGGCACGTCGGCGGCCGCGCCGCACGTGGCCGGGGTCGCGGCCCTGGTGCGCTCGCTGTATCCCGAGCTCACCGCGCCGCAGGTCGCGACGGCCATCCGCGTGGGGTCGCGCCGTGACTTCGTCGAGCCGTTCACCCGCTCGCTCGGCTTCCTCTCGGCCGAGGGGGCGCTGGAGGCGGCGCGTACCGGTGCCGTGCTGCCCGCCACGCCCGGCACCGCGGCGGAGGACTCGTCGGTGTACCGCTGCCACGTCGTGCCGAACGTCGACAACGTCGATCGCAATGCCCCGAACTGGCTCGACCTGGCGCCGAACCTCGCGAACCAATGGGTCCCCGGCGGCTGGCCGTCCGACGTGCCGCGGCCGTCCTCGTTCTACCCGGGGATCCCGCGGCCGTAGGTTCGCGCGCGGCAACGCAACCGTTACGCCGCGGAAACGCCTGCGCATGCGCGCAGAAATGGGATCTTCCTAGCGTGCCCTCTGCACCGGCAACGCTCCGGTCGCAGAAAGGGAAACGCTATGAGAGGTATGCGGCTTCGCCGCGCCGGGTGGGCCTCTGCGCTCGCGACGGTGCTCCTGCTGGGCCTGACGGCATGTGCTTCGCCCGAGGAAGAGGCGGGTGAGGAGGCCACCGCGGACGCGGGCTCGGAAGACGCGATCAAGGTCGGAATCCTGCACTCGCTGTCGGGGACGATGTCGATCAGCGAGGTCTCGGTCCGCGACGCGGAGCTGCTGGCCATCGAAGAGATCAACGCCGCGGGCGGCGTGCTCGGCAAGCAGCTCGAGCCGGTGATCGAGGATGGCGCGTCGGACTGGCCAACCTTCGCCGAGAAGGCCCAGAAGCTGATCTCGGTCGACAAGGTGGCCACCGTCTTCGGTGGCTGGACCTCGGCGAGCCGCAAGGCGATGTTGCCGGTGTTCGAGCGCAACAAGGCGCTGCTGTGGTACCCGGTCCAGTACGAGGGGCTCGAGTCGTCCCCGTACATCTTCTACACAGGTGCCGAGCCGACCCAGCAGATCGTCCCGGCGCTGGACTACCTCAAGTCCGAGGGCAAGACGAAGATCTATCTGCTCGGCAGCGACTACGTCTTCCCGCGCACCGCGAACGCGATCATCAAGGCGTACGCGGCCGCCAACGGCATCGAAATCCTGGGCGAGGAGTACACCCCGCTCGGGCACACCGAGTACTCGACCATCATCACCAAGCTGAAGGCCGCAAAGCCCGACGCGGTGTTCAACACGCTGAACGGCGACAGCAACGTCGCGCTGTTCAAGCAGATGCGTGACGCGGGCCTGTCGGCCGAGGACATGCTGACCCTGTCGGTCAGCGTGGCCGAGGAAGAGGTGCGCGGCATCGGCGCGGACAACATCGAAGGCCACCTGGTCGCCTGGAACTACTTCCAGACGACCGAGACCGACGCGAACGACGGGTTCGTGGCGGCCTACAAGGAGGCCTACGGCGAGGACCGCGTGACCGACGACCCCATCGAGGCCGGCTACATGGCGGTCAAGCTGTGGGCCGCGGCGGTCGAGAAGGCCGGGACCACCGAGGTGGAAGCGGTCAAGGAAGCCGCGGGCGGCGTCAGCCTCGAAGCGCCTGGCGGCACGTACACCATCAACGGCGACAACCACCACATCACCAAGACGGCCCGCATCGGCAAGATCCGCGCCGACGGTCTGATCGACGAGGTGTGGAACTCCGGTGAGCCGATCGAGCCCGACCCCTACCTCAAGTCGTATGACTGGGCGAAGGGCCTGGCGGAGGCCGCCGGCGGCTGAGCCGAGGGATCCCCTGCGCCGGTGTGCTCCTGCCGGCCAGGGGATCCCCCTCCGCACCGATCCATCCTCTTGGCGTTGGGGCCGATCATGGAGATCCTGCTCGCACAACTCGTCTCGGGCATCAGCCTCGCGGCCGTGCTGCTGCTGGTGGCGCTGGGACTGACCTTCACGTACGGCCAGATGAACGTGGTGAACATGGCCCACGGCGAACTCATCATGGCGGGCGCCTACACCACCTACACGCTCGAGCGCGTGCTCGGCGGCGGCCGGGAGGGCCTGGCGTTCTTGCTCGCGCTGCCCGCTGCGTTCGCGGTGGCGGGCCTGCTCGGCCTGGCCATGGAGCGGGGGCTGCTGCGCCGGCTGTACGACCGCCCCCTGGACACGCTGCTCGCGACCTGGGGCCTCAGCCTGATCCTGCAGCAGGTGGCTCGCGACCTGTTCGGCGCCTCGAACGTCCAGGTGACCAAGCCGCTGTGGCTCGACGGCGCGGTGACCCTGGGCGGGGTCGTGCTGCCGTGGTCGCGCCTGGCGATCGCGGGGCTCGCGGCGGCGTGCGTCGCAGGCATGGGGCTGTTCCTGGCGCGCACCGGCGCGGGCCGGCGCATGCGCGCGGTGATGCAGAACCGCCCACTCGCCGCCGTCAGCGGCGTGTCGACCGGCCGCACGGACGGGTTGACCTTCCTGGTCGGCGCGGGCCTCGCGGGGCTGGCGGGTGTGGCCGTCACCGTGCTCGGCCCGATCGGCCCGGCGTTGGGCACCTTCTACATCGTCGATGCGTTCCTCGTCGTGATCGTCGGCGGCCTCGGCCGCCTGTCCGGCGCGGTGCTCGCCGCGCTGGCGATCGGGCTGATCAACGCCTTCGTCGAGTACTCGACCCAGGCGAGCCTGGCCAAGGCGATCGTGTTCATGGGCGTGGTGGTGTTCCTGCAGGTGCGCCCGCAAGGCCTGTTCACGTTCCGCTCGCGGGGGCTGGCATGAGCCGCCTGCGCCCGTGGGCGCCCGCGCTCGGCGCGCTGTTGCTGTTCGCCGCGCCGCTGGCGCTGTCGGACTTCCGCCTGGCGCTGCTCGCCAAGTTCCTGTGCTTCGCGATCGTCGCGGTCGGGCTCGACCTGGCCTGGGGCTACGGCGGCATGTTGTCGCTGGGCCAGGGGCTGTTCTTCGGCCTTGGCGGCTACGCGATGGCCATGCACCTCAAGCTGGAAGCGTCCGGCGAGCTGCTCCCGGACTTCATGAGCTGGAGCGGGGTCAGCGCGCTGCCGGGCTGGTGGGCGCCGTTCCGTCACGCCTGGTTCGCGATCCCGATGGCGGTGCTGTTGCCGGCGGCGCTCGCCGCGGGCCTGGGCTGGCTGGTGTTCCGCAGCCGCGTGCGCGGCGCCTACTTCGCGATCCTCACACAGGCGCTCGCGGCGATCTTCGTGATCCTGCTGGTGTCCCAGCAGGGCTACACCGGCGGGACCAACGGGCTCACGAACCTGTCGACGTTCATGGGCCGTGACCTCAACGCCCCCGGGACCCAGCGGCTGGTGTACCTGATCACCGCGGCGGCGCTGATGGGCGCCTACCTGCTGGCGCGCACGCTGGTGCGCAGCCGGTACGGCAGCCTGCTCGAAGCGGTGCGCGACGCCGAGGACCGCGTGCGCTTCCTCGGCTACAACCCCACACGCGTCAAGGTGATCGCGTTCAGCGTCAGCGCCGCCTTCGCGGGGCTGGCCGGGGCGCTGTTCGTGCCGTCGGTGGGCATCGTCGCGCCCGGGATGCTCGGCATCGTGCCGTCGATCGAGATGGCCATCTGGGTCGCCATCGGCGGGCGGGGGACGCTGATCGGCGCGGTCGCCGGGGCGATCGTGTTCAGCGCCGCGAAGACCGTGTTCAGCGAGTCGCTGCCGTCCGCCTGGCTGTACCTGCAGGGGGGCCTGCTCGTCCTGGTGATCGTCGCGGCGCCGCGCGGACTCGCCGGGCTCGTACCGAAGCGCCGTGCGCGGCCGCTCGAGTCCGCTGCCCCGGTCGTGGAGGAGGTGGCCGCGTGAAGGCGATCCTGGAACTGCGCGACCTGGTCGTCGCCTTCGACGGCTTCCGCGTCATCGACGAGCTCGACTGGTACGTCGACGAGGGCGAGCTGCGCTTTCTGATCGGTCCCAACGGCGCGGGCAAGACGACGCTGCTCGACGTGATCACCGGGCTGACCAAGCCGGTGTCGGGCCGGGTGCGATTCGAGACGCGCGAGATCGGCGGTAAGGCCGAGCACGAGATCGTGCGCCTGGGCATCGGCCGCACCTTCCAGAACCCCACGGTGTTCGAGTCGTTGACGGTGGCCGACAACGTCGACCTGGCCGCCAGCTTCCGTGTGCCGACGCGCAAGCTGCTGCGCCGCCGGCGGGGCATGCCCGAGGCGCTGGTCGAGATCCTCGGCATGGTCGGCCTGGACATTCTCGCCGACGCGCCCGCCGCCGTGCTGTCGCACGGGCAGCGCCAGTGGCTCGAGATCGCCATGCTGCTCGCGCAACAGCCGCGTGTGCTGCTGCTCGACGAACCCGTCGCGGGCATGACCGGGATCGAGCGCGAGACCACCGGAAGGCTGCTGCAACGGCTGGCCGAGCAGTTCACGGTCGTGGTGGTCGAGCACGACATGGAGTTCCTGCGCCGCTTCGCGCGCCGTGTCACGGTGCTGCACGAAGGGCGGCTGCTCAGCGAGGGCAGCGTCGAGGAGATCCAGGCCGACCCGCAGGTGCTCGAGGTGTACCTGGGTCGCGCGGCGCGGCGCGCCGCCGAGCCCGCGTCCGCCCAGGCGCCGCGACCGGAGGCGGTCTGATGCTGCGCGCCACCGGCCTCGATGTCGCCTACGGCTCCGCTCAGGTCCTCTACGGCGTCGACCTCGAGGTCCCCTCGGGCAGCCTGACCTGCCTCATGGGCCGCAACGGCGTCGGCAAGTCCACGCTGCTCAAGGCGTTCTTGGGCGTCCTGGGACTGCGGCGCGGGACCATCGAGTTCGACGGGCGGACGCTGGGCCGCATGGCGGTGCACGAGCGGGCGCGGCTGGGCCTGGGGTACGTGCCCCAGGGCCAGGTCGCGTTCCCACGCCTGTCGGTGCGCGAGAACCTCGCCGTGGTGCGCGAGGCCGTGCGGACGCGCGACCGCGCCGCCGTGGACGAGGCGGTCGACCTGTTCCCGCGCCTGGCGCCGCTGATGGCCCGCCCGGCGGGGCTGCTGTCGGGCGGGCAGCGCCAGCAGCTCGCCATCGCGCGGGCGCTCGTTGCACGACCCCGGTTGCTGCTGCTCGACGAGCCCACCGAGGGCATCCAGCCGTCCATCGTCGACGAGATCGAGGACGCGATCGCCGCGCTGCACCGCGACGGGATGTCGGTACTGCTCGTGGAGCAGCAGCTCGACTTCGCGCTGCGGCTGGGCCAGCGGCTGGTGGTGCTCGACGGTGGCCGCGTGGTGCGCAGCGGCGCCATGGCCGACTGCGACGCGGCCGAACTCGGCCGCCTGTTGGCCGTCTGACCGATCGGAGGGGCGATGCATCTGACACGGCGTGAACAGGAACGGCTGCTGGTGGTGGTGGCCGCCGACGTCGCGCGGCGGCGGCGCGCGCGCGGCCTGCGGCTGAACCACCCCGAGGCGGTCGCGCTGCTGACCGAGTTCGTGTTCGAGGGCGCGCGCGACGGCCGCACCGTGGCCGAGCTGATGCAGGCCGGCCGCGAGGTGCTGGGCGCCGACGACGTGATGGAAGGCGTGGCGGAGCTGGTGGCGGAGGTGCAGGTCGAGGCGACCTTTCCCGACGGCACCAAGCTCGTGACCCTGCACGACCCGATCCAGGCGTCCACGCGGAGCGCGCCGTGATCCCCGGCGAGCTGCGCCACGACGACGATCCTGTCGCGGTGACGCCGGACCGCGAGATCACCGTGCTGCGCGTGGAGAACACCGGCGACCGTCCGATCCAGGTCGGTTCGCACTATCACCTGGCCGAGGCCAACCCCGCGCTGGCGATGGACCGCGACGCCGCCTGGGGCCGCCGCCTCGCCGTGGCGGCGGGCACATCGGTGCGCTTCGAGCCCGGTGTGGCGAAGGACGTGGACACCGTGGCCATCGGCGGGGCGCGCATCGTGCTCGGCCTGCGCGGCGCGTGCGGCGGGTCGCTCGACGGGACGCGGCCGTGAGCCGCCCGGCGATCGACCGCGCCCGCTACGCGGTGCTGTTCGGCCCGACCGCGGGCGACCGCATCCGCCTCGCGGACACCGACCTGTGGATCGAGGTCGAACGCGACCTCGCCGCGGGCGGGGATGAGCTGGTCTTCGGTGGCGGCAAGGTCGTGCGCGAGTCGATGGGACAGTCTGCGTTGTCGCGCGCGGCCGGGGCGCTGGACCTGGTGATCACCGGCGCGGTGGTGCTCGACCATTGGGGCGTGGTCAAGGCGGACGTCGGTGTGCGCGACGGGCGCATCGTCGCGCTGGGCAAGGCGGGCAACCCCGAGACGATGGACGGCGTCCACCCCGACCTCGTTGTGGGCCCGGGCACCGAAGTGATCGCGGGCAACGGTCGCATCCTCACAGCCGGCGCCATCGACAGCCATGTGCACCTGATCTGCCCGCAGATCCTCGAAGAGGCGCTGGCCTCGGGCATCACCACAGTGGTCGGCGGGGGCACCGGGCCGGCCGAGGGCACCAAGGCGACCACCGTGACCCCTGGGTCGTGGTACCTGCACCGCATGCTGCAGGCCTTGGACGACTGGCCGGTCAACGTCGTGCTGCTCGGCAAGGGCAACACTGTGTCGCGCGAGGCGCTTCGTGAACAGGTGCTCGCCGGCGCCGGCGGATTCAAGCTGCACGAGGATTGGGGCACTACGCCTGCCGTGATCGACGCCTGCCTGTCGGCCGCGGACGAGTTCGGCGTGCAGGCCGCGATCCATACCGACACGCTGAACGAGGCCGGCTACCTCGAAAGCACGCTGGCCGCGATCGCCGGACGCACGATCCACGCATACCACACCGAAGGCGCGGGCGGCGGGCACGCGCCGGACATCATCCGCGTGGCGGGTGAGCCCAACGTGCTGCCGTCGTCGACCAACCCCACGCGCCCGCACACGCGCAACACCCTCGACGAGCACCTGGACATGCTGATGGTGTGCCATCACCTCAACCCGTCGGTGCCCGAGGACCTGGCCTTCGCCGAGAGCCGCATTCGTCCCAGCACCATCGCCGCCGAGGACGTGCTGCACGACCTCGGCGCGATCTCGATCATCGGTTCGGACAGCCAGGCCATGGGCCGCGTCGGCGAGGTGGTCCTGCGCACCTGGCAGACCGCCCACGTGATGAAGCGCCGCCGCGGCGCCCTGGAGGGCGACGGGCGGGCGGACAATCTGCGCGCCCGACGCTACGTCGCCAAGTACACGATCTGCCCGGCGGTGGCGCACGGCCTGGAGGATCACGTCGGCTCGGTGGAGGCCGGCAAGCTCGCCGACCTGGTGCTGTGGGATCCGCGCTTCTTCGGGGTGCGCCCTGAGGCGGTGCTCAAGGGCGGCATGATCGCCTGGGCCGCGATGGGCGACGCGAACGCGTCGATCCCCACGCCGCAGCCGGTGCTGGCCCGCCCGATGTTCGGCGCGGCGCCCGTGGTGGCGTCGCGCACGAGCCTCGCGTTCGTCTCGCCCGCCGCGCTCGAGGCCGGGCTGGCGGACCGGCTCGACATTCGCCGCCGGCTGGTGCCGCTGGCCGACATGCGCCGGCGCGGCAAGGCGGACCTGCCGGAGAACGATGCGCTGCCCCGCATCGAGGTGGACCCCGAGACGTTCGTGGTGCGCATCGACGGCGAGGCCGTGGAGCCCGATCCCGTCGACGAGCTGCCGATGGCGCAGCGCTACTTCCTGTTCTGATGCCCGCCGCGCTGCTGCTGCTTGCGGACAGTCGCCTGCCGACGGGCGGGCACGCGCACTCGTGGGGCGTGGAGGAGGCGGCGTCGCGCGGGCGCGTGCACGACGTGGCGTCGCTGCGCGCGTTCGCGCTCGGGCGCCTGCGCACCGCCGGGCTGACCGACGCCGCGCTGAGCGCGGCGGCCGCGTTCGCGGCGGATACCGAGGCGGACTGGCGCGGCCTGGACGCCGAGGCCGAGGCCCGGACGGCGTCGCCGGCGCTGCGCGCGGTGTCGCGGCGCTCCGGCCGCCAGCTCGTGCGCGCGGGGCGTGCGATCTGGCCGCACCCGACCATCGACGCGGTCGCTGGGGCACACGCGGACGGCCCCCACCAGGCGGTCGCGTTCGGGGTCGTAGCGCATGCCGCCGGAGTCAGCGCGGCGGATGCCGCGCTCGCGTCCGCCCACCTCGCGGTCGCGGCCGTGTGCACCGCGGCGGTGCGCCTGCTCGGCCTGGATCCCTACGCGGTCCACGCCACCGCGGCGGCGTTTGCACCCGCGATCGAGGACGTCGCCGCAGAGGCGCTCGCGGCCGCGGTCGGCCCGTGGCCGGATCTGCCCTGCCCCGCACCCGTCGCCGCCGAACTCGGCGCCGAACGCCACGCCACCTGGGAGGTGAAGCTCTTTGCCAGCTGACCCGCATCCTCATCCGCACCCGCATCCACACGGAGCCGGCGACGCGCCGGCGCGTCCCGCGCGCGGCGGGCCGTTCCGTCTCGGCATCGGCGGCCCCGTCGGCAGCGGCAAGACCGCGCTGGTCGCCGCGCTGTGCCAGGCGCTGGGCGACCTCGATCTCGCGGTCGTCACCAACGACATCTTCACCACCGAGGACGGCGACTTCCTGCGCCGGCGCGGCGTCCTCCCGCCCGAGCGGATCGTGGCGGTCGAGACCGGCTGCTGCCCGCACACCGCCATCCGCGACGACATCGCCGCGAACCTCGATGCCATCGAGCAACTGGAAGCGACGTTCCCGGCGATGCGGCTGCTGCTGCTGGAGAGCGGCGGGGACAACCTCACCGCGACCTTCAGCAGGGCGCTGGTCGACGCGCAGATCTTCGTGCTTGATGTGTCCGGGGGCGACAAGGTCCCGCGCAAAGGCGGCCCGGGGGTCAGCACCTCCGACCTGCTCGTAATCAACAAGACCGACCTGGCGCCGCTGGTCGGTGCCGATCTCGAAGTCATGGCGCGCGACGCGGCGCGCATGCGCGGCGAGCTGCCGACGCTGTTCACCTCGCTCGTGCGCGATCCCGGGGCCGACCTCGTCGCGGACTGGGTGCGCGGCCGGGTCGCGGCCCGGCCGGCGGCATAGGTGCGCGCCGAGGCGCGCGTGCGCGCAGTCGTCGACCGGCACGGCCGCACACGCCTGGTCGAGCTGCGTTCCTGCCCGCCGATCTCGCTGCGCGACACGCCCGACGGCCTGTACGTGGTGGGGTCCGCGGCGATGCCGCTGGGTGGTGACGTGCTGTCGCTGGAGCTGATCGTCGAGGAGGGCGCGGAACTGGTCGTGCGCGCGGCCGCCGCGGCGATCGCGCTGCGCGGGGATGCGACCGCGTCGCGCTTCGCGGTCCGTGCCGTGGTGGCGGCGGGGGGCAGCCTGACCTGGCTGCCCGAGCCGCTGGTGAGCACCGCCGGGTCGCGGCACGAGGCGGACAGCCGGGTTGTGCTCGGCGAAGGTGCGTCGCTGCTGTGGCGGGAGGAGGTCGTGCTCGGCCGCAGCGGCGAGGACCCCGGCGCCTACCGCGGTCGCCTGCGGGTGGATCGCGGCGGCGCCCCGCTGCTGCGCCACGAGCTGCGCCTGGAGGGGGACTGGGCCGTCGGGCCGGCGGTGCTCGACGGCGCAGGTGCGGTCGGGACGCTGTTCGCCTGCGGGCCGTCGGTCATTGCCGGGCCGACGCGGTCGCTGGGAGAGGCGGCCGCGCTCATGACGCTCGCCCCGGACGCGGTGCTGGCCGCCGTGCTTGCCGCCGATGCGCCCGGTGTGCGTCGCGCGCTGGATGACGCGGCGGCTGCGCTGGCAGCGCCCTCCGTCGCGGTCGCCTGAGCGCCGGTCAGTCCTCGTCCGCGCCGTCCGCGGCCGCCAGGAGCGCGGCGAGGTCGAGCTTGCGCATGCTGAACATCGCCCGCATGGCGCGCTCGGCCCGCTTGGGGTCGGGGTCGGACAAGATCGCTTCCGCCTCGGCCGGCACGACCTGCCACGACAGCCCGAAGCGGTCCTTGAGCCAGCCGCACGGACCTTCCTCGCCACCGTCGGCCAGCCTGTCCCAGTAGTAGTCGACCTCGGCCTGGTCGGCGCAGGTGATCTGGAACGACACGGCCTCGCTGAACGTGAACTCCGGCCCGCCGTTGATGCCGACGAAGCGCTGCCCGTCCAGCTCGAACTCGACCGTCATCACGGTCCCCGCCGGGCGCGGCCCTGCCTCGGTGTAGCGGGCCACGGTCACGATGCGCGAGTTGGGGAAGATCGATGCATAGAAGCCGGCGGCCTCCTCGGCCTCGGTGTCGAACCACAGGTTCGGAACGATCTTGGCAGGCATGTGACGTCCTTTTCTGGCGAAGCCGGGGTCCGTCCCGTAACCGTAGAACTCGCCGGAGTGGAGGGCCACGCCGCCTTCGGCCGGCTAGATCTCGACCTGGACGCCCACGCTGATGGTGTGTTCCGGGGGAAGGTTGAAGTAGTCGGCGGCGCTGTTCGCGTTGCGGCTGATCAGCACGTACAGCCGCTCGCGCCAGCGCGCCATGCCGGGCCGGGTGGTGGAGCGGATGGTCTCCGAGCCGAGGAAGTAGACCGCGCGGTAGGGGTCGATGCCCAGGTGGCGCGCCGTTCCCTCGCGCAGCCCCCGCGGCACGTCGGGGCTTTCGAGGAAGCCGTAGTGCAGCTCGACGCCGGTCACGCCGTGGCCGCAGTCGATGACACGTCCGCGCTGGATGGGCAGCACGCGCGGCACGTGGTCGACCACGACGGTGAGGACGATGACGCGTTCGTGGAGCGCCTCGTGGTGGCGCAGGTTCGCGATCAGCGCCGGCGGTGCGCCTCCGGGATCGCCGAACAGGTAGATCGCCGTGCCTGGCACGCGCAGTGGCGCGTCCGGACGGCTGAACAGCCCGTCGATGTAGTCCTCCAGGCGCAGCTCGTCGCGGCGGATGCGCTCGCGGACCAGCTTGCGGCCGCGGCTCCACGTGGTCAGGACCGTGAAGACGATGGCGCCGATCACGAGCGGGAACCAGCCGCCGTGCGGGATCTTGAACAGGTTCGCGGCGAAGAAGCCGCCCTCGATCAGCAGCATCGCGCCGCAGAAGCCTGCCGCAGCCGGCGTCGACCAGTGGAAGCGTTCGCGCAGCACGACGAAGAACAGCAGCGTGGTGATGACCATGGTGGCGGTCACGGCGACGCCGTACGCCGCGGCGAGCGCCGACGAAGAGCGGAAGCCCACCACCAGGCCGATGCACGCCAGCAGCAGCGCCCAGTTGACGGCGGGGATGTAGATCTGCCCGAAGGCCTGCGCACTGGTGTGCTCGATGCGCACGCGCGGCGCGTAGCCGAGTTGCACGGCCTGCATCGTCAGCGAGTAGACGCCGGAGATCAGGGCCTGCGAGGCGATCACCGTCGCCATGGTCGCGAGGACCACCAGCGGCAGCACGGCCCAGCCGGGGGCGAGGCTGTAGAAGGGGTGCCCGGCCGCGGGGTCGCGCAGCAGCAGCGCCCCCTGTCCGAAGTAGTTCAGCAGCAGGCCCGGCAGCACGACCGCGTACCAGCCGATCTGGATCGGCTTGCGGCCGAAGTGGCCCATGTCGGCGTACAGCGCCTCGCCGCCGGTGACGACCAGGAACACCGAGCCGAGGGCGAGGAACGAATGAAAGCCGCCGTCGGCGAAGAAGCGGACCGCGTGAGCGGGGTTGACCGCGGCGAGCACCGCGGGCTCGGCGATGATGTGCGGCAGGCCGAGGGCCGCGAGCACCGCGAACCACAGCAGCATGATCGGCCCGAACAGGGTGCCCACCGACGCGGTGCCGCGCCGCTGGATCGCGAACAGCGCGATCAGGATCGCCACCGCGATCGGCACGATCCAGTGCTCGACGGCGGGCGCGGCGATGGCGATGCCCTCGACCGCGGCGAGCACCGAGATGGCGGGGGTGATCATGCCGTCGCCGTACAGCAGCGAGGTGCCGAACAGCCCGATCAGGATCAGGCTCCATCGTGCCGGCTTGTGCGAGCCCTCGGGTGGGGTGATCAGCGACGTCAGCGCGAGGATGCCGCCTTCGCCCCCGTTGTCCGCGCGCATCACGAGCGCCAGGTACTTGACCGTGATGATCACGACCAGCGACCAGAACACCAGCGACAGCAGGCCCAGGACGTTGGCGGGGGTGACCGCCAGCTCGTGTCCCGCGCCCTCCAGCGACTCGCGGAACGCGTACAGCGGGCTGGTGCCGATGTCGCCGTAGACGATGCCCAGCGCCGCCAGGGTCAGCCCGGCTCCGGCCGTTGCGTGGTGGCCGGACGCGGGGGCGTGCGCCGGCGGATCCTCAGTGCTCATGGGCGCGCACCCTACTCCGCGTCGCGACGCCTACCCGCGCCGGACCCGCCCGCGCAGCGCGGCCAGCGCCATGCTCAGCGACACCGTGCCGACAACGGCCACGGCCAGCAGGCCCTTGCCGATCGGCGCCCAGGCCCAGCCCTCCATCACCAGCGCACGCAGGCCCGCGAGCAGGTAGGTCACCGGGTTCACCTTGGCCACGGTCGACAGCCAGCCGGACAGGAACTCCAGCGGCATGAACGACGTGGTGAGGAACGCGAACGGGAAGAACAGGATGAAGCTCGAGGCCACGGCGCCCGGGTTGCCGGTCTTCAGCGCGATCGCGTACGGGAAGCCGGTGAAGCACAGGCCCCACGCCGCCGCCATCAGGATGAAGGCGAGGATGCCGATCACGCCGGTCTCGAAGCGCACGCCGGTGACGAACCCCAGCAGGATCACCGGCAGCGTCAGCGTTACGACCAGCACGAAGTCGGCGACCATCAGGCCCAGCAGCAGCGCCAGGCGTTTGATCGGTGTCAGCAGCAGCCGGTCGAAGTAGCCGGTCTGGATGTCGGTGACCAGGGCGTTGGCCTGGCTGAGCCCGGTGACGGCGAAGATGATCGCGACGGGGAGCTGGAACGCTTTGAAGTCCAGGCCCGACGCCTGCTCGGCGACCGGACCCAGCGCGCCCACGTTCACGATGTAGAAGAACACCGGCACGATCAGCGCCGGCAGGATCGTCTCGGGCTCGCGCGGCAGGCGGCGCACGGCGCGTCCGGCGACCGACCACAAGTCGGCCCAGAACCCGGCGTGGCGCGCGCGGATGTGCGAGCCCGCCAGGCGCTCGATGTCGACGGCGGCGGTCATGCGTCAGCTCCTTCGTCGTCGAGGCGGGTGCCGGTGAGCTGGAGGAACACGTCGTCCAGCGTGGGGGTGCGCACCGTCAGGCTGCGCACGCCGATCTTCTTGCGGGCCAGCGCGACCGCCACGGGGCTGATCGCCGCGGCGCCGTCCTGGGTCCGCACCACCACCTCGTCGCCCTGGACGTCCACCGCGGCGGAGCCCAGGCTGCGGATGCGGCGGATCGCCTCGGCGGCGAGCTCGGCCTCGTCCGTCTCGAGCACGACCAGGTCCTCGCCGACCTTGCGCTTGAGCTCGGTGGGTGTGCCCTCGGCGACCAGGCGGCCGTGGTCGATGATCCCGACGCGGTGCGCGAGTTGGTCGGCCTCCTCCAGGTACTGCGTGGTCAGGAAGATGGTCATCCCCAGCACCTCGTTCAGGCGGCGCACCTCCTCCCACACCTTCGCGCGGCTGATCGGGTCGAGGCCCGTGGTGGGCTCGTCCAGGAACAGGACCTGCGGGTTGTGGACCAGGGCGGCCGCGAGGTCCAGGCGGCGCTTCATGCCGCCGGAGTAGGTGCCGATGCGCTGGTCGAGTGCGTCGCCGAGATCCACGAGCTCCGCCAGCGCGGCCACCCGCTGGTCGATCTCGAGCTTGCGCAGGCCGTACAGGCGGCCCTGGAGGCGCAGGATCTCGCGGCCGGTCTGCTTGTCGTCCAGCGCGGCGTCCTGCAGGGCCACGCCGATGCGCAGGCGCACCGTCTCGGGGTCGTGGGTGACGTCGTGGCCGGCGACGCGCGCGCTGCCGCCGGTGGGCTTCAGCAGGGTGCACAGCATGCGCACGGTGGTCGACTTGCCGGCGCCGTTGGGGCCCAGGAAGCCGTAGATCTCGCCGGCGGCGACCGTCAGGTCCACGCCGTCGACGGCCTTGGTGTCGCCGAAGCTGCGCTGCAGCCCCTGGGCGACGATCGCGTAGTCAGTCATAGCGGGACATCATGCCGCGTCCCTGCGACACCGCACGTGTCCAACCTGGAGGATCTCGCTCACTGCGGCAGATCACGCTCACATGTGAGCGCGATCTGCCACGTTGATCGGAATCCGCCAGGTTGGGAGGAGGGGGCGGCGTAGAGTGCGCGGGGCCCGGGTAGTCGGTGCGGCGCAGCGGGCGCGACCGCGGACCCCGGCTGGCGGAGCAGGAGGTGAGCGTGCCGTTCGGCAAGGTGGGGGAGGCGTTCGGCCGCTGGCCGGTGCTGCGTCAGGTCACCACGGGCGACCTCATGGGCCGCGGCTGCGCCGTGCAGTCCGAGCGCTCCGCTCACCTGTCCTCTCGCCTGGCCGACGCCGACCGTGTCGTGCAGACGATCTGCCCGTACTGCGCCGTGGGCTGCGGCCAGCGCGTGTACGTCCGCGACGAGCAGGTCGTCCAGATCGAGGGTGACGACGACTCGCCCATCTCGCGCGGCAAGCTCTGCCCGAAGGGCGCGGCGAGCAAGGAACTCGTGACCAGCCCGCTGCGTTTGGACAAAGTGCGCTACCGCCGCCCGCACGGCAGCGAGTGGGAGGAGCTCGACCTCGATCAGGCGATGGAGATGATCGCCGACCGGGTGGTTGCCGCGCGCAAGGAGTATTGGCAGGACAGCGACGAGCATGGCCGCCCGCTGCGGCGCACCACCGGCTTCGCCGCCCTGGGGGGCGCGACGTTGGACAACGAAGAGAACTACCTCATCAAGAAGCTGTGGACCGCGCTGGGCGCCATCCAGATCGAGAACCAGGCGCGCATATGACACAGCTCCACGGTCCCCGGTCTGGGGACCTCGTTCGGCCGCGGCGGCGCGACCTCGTTCCAGCAGGACCTTGCCAACGCTGACCTGATCGTCATCCAGGGCAGCAACATGGCCGAGTGTCACCCGGTCGGGTTCCAGTGGGTGATGGAGGCCAAGCGCCGCGGCGCGACGATCGTCCACGTCGACCCGCGCTTCACACGCACCAGCGCCGCGGCCGACCTGCACGTGCCGCTGCGCGCGGGCACCGACATCGCGTTCCTGGGCGGGATCGTGCACCAGATCCTCGAGCGCGAGGCCGACTTCCGCGAGTACGTCCTGCACTACACCAATGCCGCGACGATCGTGTCGGAGGACTACCGCGACACCGAGGAGCTCGACGGGCTGTTCAGCGGCTGGAACCCCGACACCGGCGGGTACGAGGACATCGCGAGCTGGCAGTACGAGGGCATGCCGGTCGCCGCCGCGGCCGGGCGTCGCGAACAGGAGGCCGCCGCGCCGCAGTCGCTGGGCGCGCAGGGCGCGGCGCTGGCCGGGCGCGGCGAGTGCCGCCAGGACATGACCCTGCAGCATCCCCGCTGCGTGTACCAGATCCTCAAACGGCACTTCGCCCGTTACACGCCGGAGTACGTCGAGGAGGTCTGCGGCGTGCCGCGCGCGACGTTCCTGCGCGTCGCCGACCTGCTGATCGCCAACAGCGGCCGCGAGCGCACGGCGGCGTTCTGCTACGCGGTCGGCTGGACGCAGCACACCGTCGGCGTCCAGTACATCCGCACCGCCGCGATCGTGCAGCTGCTGCTGGGCAACATCGGCCGGCCGGGCGGGGGGATCATGGCGCTGCGCGGGCACGCCTCGATCCAGGGTTCCACCGACATCCCGACGCTGTACGACCTGCTGCCCGGCTACCTGCCGATGCCGCATGCCGACGGCGCCTCGACCTGGCGCGAATACGTCGACGGCAGTGCCGCGCCGACCGGTTTCTGGGGGGCGATGGACACCTACCTCGTCAGCCTGCTCAAGGCGTGGTGGGGCGAGGCCGCGACCGCCGAGAACGACTTCTGCTTCGACTGGCTGCCGCGCATCTCCGGCGACCACTCGACCTACCAGACTGCGCTGGACATGCTCGACGGCCAGGTGGCGGGCTTCTTCCTGTTCGGCGAGAACCCCGCGGTCGGGTCGGCGAACGGGCGTCTGCAGCGGCTGGCGATGGCCAAGCTCGACTGGCTGGTCGTGCGCGACCTGTTCGAGATCGAGAGCGCGAGCTGGTGGAAGGACTCACCCGAGATCGAGTCCGGCGAACTGGTGACCGCCGACATCGCGACCGAGGTGTTCCTGTTGCCCGCCGCGAGCCACGTCGAGAAGGCCGGGTCTTTCACCCAGACCCAGCGCCTGTTGCAATGGCGCCACCAGGCAGTCGAGCCGGCGGGGGACCAGCGCAGCGACCTGTGGTTCGCCTTTCACTTGGGGCGGCTGATCCGTGAGCGCCTGGCGGACTCGGACGATCCGCGCGACCTGCCCCTGAGGCATCTGACCTGGGACTACCCGCTGCACGGGCGGTTCGGCGACCCCGACCCCGAGGCGGTGCTGCGCGAGATCAACGGCTGGGACGCCGAAGGGAATCCGATCGGCGGCTTCACTGAATTGCGCGCCGACGGCTCGACCTCGTGCGGCTGCTGGATCTACGCGGGCTGTTTCGCCGGCGGGGTCAACCAGACCGCCCGTCGCACGCCCTGGCGCGACCAGGGCCCGGTGGCGCCGGAGTGGGGCTGGGCGTGGCCGGCCAACCGCCGCATGCTCTACAACCGCGCGTCGGCCGACCCCGACGGCAAGCCGTGGTCGGAGCGCAAGAAGTACGTGTGGTGGGACCAGGAGACGGCTCGCTGGACGGGCCTGGATGTCCCCGACTTCCCCGCGACGAAGCCGCCGGACTATGTCGCGCCGCCCGGCTCGCGCGGCGCGGACGCGATCGCGGGCGACGAGCCGTTCATCATGCAGGCGGACGGCAAGGGCTGGCTGTTTGCGCCGAGCGGGCTGACCGACGGGCCGCTGCCGACGCACTACGAGCCGCACGAGTCGCCGTTCGCGAACAAGTTGCACCCGGGGCAGCGGGCGAACCCCGCGCGGGGGCGCTACGACGCGCCGGTCAACCCTATGCACGACACGCGCGGCGATGGCGACGACGCGTTCCCGTTTGTCATGACCAGCTACCGGCTGACCGAGCACCACACCGCGGGCGGTATGAGCCGCACGGTGGGCCGCCTGTCCGAACTACAGCCAGAGATGTTCGTCGAGGTCTCGCCCGCTCTGGCGGCGCAGCGCGGACTGGAAAACGGCGGCTGGGCGACGATCGTCACTGCGCGCACCGCGATCGAGGCGCGCGTGCTCGTGACCGAGCGCATCCGCCCGCTGCGCGTGCAGGGCCGCACGGTGCACCAGGTCGGCCTGCCGTACCACTGGGGCTCGTCGGGCCTGGTCACGGGCGACTCGGCGAACGACCTGTTCGGCGTGGTGGTGGACCCCAACGTGAAGATCCAGGAGGTCAAAGCCGCGACGTGCGACGTGGTCGCCGGGCGCAGGCCGCGCGGGGCGCCGCTGCGTGCGCTGGTGGCGTCGTGGCCGACGGAGTTCGCGACACTGCGGCGCGCGGGGCTGGAGGGCGCGACGTGACCGGGTTGGGTTACCCCGAGGAAGTCGCGCGGCCACGCATGGCGTTCTTCACCGACACCACCGTGTGCATCGGCTGCAAGGCGTGCGAGGTCGCGTGCAAGGAGTGGAACGACGTCCCCGAGTCGCTGTGGGAGCTGACCGGGCATTCCTACGACAACACCGGCCACCTGTCCGCCGACGCCTGGCGCCACGTGGCCTTTGTGGAGCAACCCGCGCATCTGGCGGGTGCGGAGGTGCTCGCGCACACCGCGGCGATCGACGCGCACGTCGACGCGCTGGCCGACGACGGGTTCCGCTGGCTGATGATGTCCGACGTCTGCAAGCACTGCACCACCGCCGCGTGCCTGGACAACTGCCCGACCGGGGCGCTGTTCAAGACCGAGTTCGAGTCGGTGGTCGTGCAGGCCGACGTGTGCAACGGCTGCGGCTACTGCGTCGTCGGCTGCCCGTACGGCGTGATCTCGCGGCGCGAGTCCGACGGCAAGGCGTGGAAGTGCACGATGTGTTACGACCGGCTGCGCACCGGCGACGAGCCCGCGTGCGCCAAGACCTGCCCGACCGATTCGATCAACTTCGGCACGCTCGACGCGATGCGCGAGCTGGCGCACGGCCGTTTGGAGCAGGTGGTCGGGCTGGGCTACGCGGGCGCGCGGCTGTACGGCGAGGCGGACGGGGACGCGGCGGGCGTGGACGGGACCGGCGCGCTGTTCCTGCTGCTCGACGAGCCCCAGGTCTACGGCCTGCCGCCCGCGCCGGTCGCGGCGACCAAGCACCTGAAGGGCGAATGGGCCGCGGCGCTCGCCGCCGCCTGCACCGTCGCGGTGGCCCTGGCGGGCGCGTTCTCGGGGCGGCCCCGATGAGCGAGGTGACCGAGGTGCGGGCCCCGCGCGGGTCGATGGTGCCGTCGGCTGAGGTGCGCAGCTATCACGGGCGGCCGATCCTTCAGGCGCCCCCGTGGACCTGGGAGGTGCCGGTCTACTTCTTCGTCGGCGGTCTCGCGGGCATGTCGGCGGCGCTGGCGGAGGCGGCGGAACGCAACGGCGTGGATTCCCTCGCGACGGCGGCTCGGCGCGTGGCGGCGCTCGGCGCGCTGGCCACTCCGCCGCTGCTCATCGCCGACCTTGGCGTGCCGTCGCGGTTCCTCAACATGCTGCGCGTGGTCAAGCCGACCTCGCCGCTGTCGGTCGGCTCGTGGATCCTGTCCGTGTTCGCCCCGGCGGCGGTCGGTGCTGCGGGGCTGGCGGAACTCGGCCGCGCGCCGCGACTGCGGCGGCTTGCGCAGCGGGTGGGCGCCGTCTTCGGCTTCGGCATGAGCGGCTACACGGCGGTGCTGGTCGCGAACACGGCCATCCCCGTGTGGCACGAGGCGCGCCACGAGCTGCCGTTCGTGTTCAGCGGCTCGGCGGCCGCGTCGGCGGGTGCCGCGGCCATGTTGCTGGCCCCCGCGGAGGCGCATGGCCCCGCGCGCCGCTTCGCCCTGGCCGGCGGGCTGCTCGAGTTGGGCGCCGAGCGTGTCATGGAGCAACGCTTGGGTGAGCTGGCCGAGCCGTATCACGAGGGCGACGCGGGCGGCTGGGCGCGGCTGGCGCGCCGCTTCACCGGAGCCGGCGCTGCGCTCGTCGCGCTCGGTGGCGGTCGGCGCGTGCTGCTGCGCCGCGCGGGGGCGGTCTGTTTGCTGGCCGGGTCGTTCTGCACCCGTTGGGCGGTCTATCGCGCGGGCTTCCAGGGCGCCGCGGACCCCGAACCCCTCATCCGCACGCAGCGGGCTCGTCTGGCGCCGCGCCCCTAGCCACCCGGGGTGTGTTGGTTTTTTACACCCCAAGTGG
>Ga0299913_10000020_pt1 | contig 70650 bp, 80 predicted proteins | sample RVTome_9_FD_201360 | JGI IMG/M metagenome (GOLD analysis project Ga0299913, IMG submission 201360) | Soil microbial communities from uranium-contaminated site in the Upper Colorado River Basin, Wyoming, United States - RVT155D38 (version 2) ... | reverse complement strand
GTGCAGGCCGATCTCGACGCGGCGGTCGACGAGGGCATGGACCAGGATCGCGCCGATGCGGTCATCGAGCGGCTGCAGAGCTGGCTGGATGACGGTGGCGAAGTCGGCGCCCTCGGCCCGGGCCGCGGCCATCACGGACCGATGCGCGGCGACGGCTTCGGCCCGTGGCACGACAGCCATGAGGCGGACGACTCAGAGACCTGACCCGCTCCGCACACCGGCGCACGGCGCCGGATGCCCTCGTGGCTCCGGCGCCGTTTCCGTGCGTGCAGGTCCCTGGCGGGCGGATCGGCCCGGGCCATGCCGGTTGCGTACGGATTCACGCCGGGCGTGCGGGGCAGCACCCCATCCGCGCCCGGTTCACATGTCCTGTGAATCCGGCCCGGTCCCAGCTGTGGGTGAGGGCGCGATGCACACGTCGCGTGAATTCCGACGGTGCGGACGTCCGACGACCGTGGCCATGCACACGCCGCGTGAATCCGGACGCGAGCCCTGCGCGCCGGCACCGGCTACCCTTGCGGCATGACGAAGATCGGATACGCGGCGATGCTCGAGCAGTTCCACCCCACGGATCTGCTCGATTGGGCCGAACAGGCGGAGGGGGCCGGATTCAGCGCCGGGTTCCAGGTCAGCGAGCACTTCCATCCCTGGACGCCACAGCAGGGCCAATCGGCCTTCGCCTGGAGCTTCATGGGCGCGCTCGGCCAGCGCACCAGCCTGCCCTTCGGCACGGCGGTCACCTGCCCGGGATTCCGTTACCACCCGGCGGTCATCGCCCACGCGGCGGCGACGCTGGGGGCCATGTACCCCGGCCGCTTCTGGCTCGGCCTCGGTGCCGGTGAGGCGCTGAACGAGCACGTCATCGGCGGCGAGTGGCCGGAGATCGGCATCCGGTCCGCGATGATGTTCGAGTCGATCGAGGTCATCAACAAGCTGTTCAGCGGCAAGGTCGTCAAGCACGACGGCGAGTACTTCACGCTCGAATCGGCAAAGCTGTACACCCGTCCCGAGCAGCCGGTCCCGATCTACGTCGCCACCGCCGGCCCGCTGAACGCCAAGCGCACCGGCAAGTTCGCCGATGGGATCATCACCGTCGGTGCGGCGGACGACAAGATCGCCATGCTGTGGGACAAGTTCCGCGAGGGGGCCACGGAGGCGGGCAAGGACGCATCGGCCATGCGCACGCAGCTGCAGATCCACGTCTCCTGGGCACCGACCCAGGATGAGGCGGAGCGCAACGCGATGGAGGAGTGGCCGAACGGCGGCATGCCGTTCCCGAAGCAGGACATCAAGAACCCCGAGGACTTCGCCAACATCGCCAAGCTGGTGCGGATCGAGAACTTCGCCAACCGGATGCTGATCAGCCCGGACCTCGAGGAGCACACCGCCCAGATCCAGAAGTTCGTGGACATGGGCTTCGACGAGATCTACCTGCACAACGTCGGGCGCGACCAGGCAGCCTTCATCGAGACGTTCGGCACCAAGGTGCTGCCGAACCTGAACCTGGGCTGAACCGGGGCGTCAGCGGATGCCGGTGTCGTAGGCCAGGGTGATCGAGACGGTCTGCCCGGCGGAGACGGTGACCGTGGTGGGATCCGGGCGTCCCATGAGGCCCTCGACCTCCCCGCCGACGATGATGTAGCTGCCCGGCGCGATCTCGATCGTCGCCATGCCACCCTCGTCGGCGGTTGCCTCGGCTGCCAGGATGTCGCGGCCGTCGCCGGGCTGGACGAAGATGCGCGCGCCCGCAACCGGGCGAGGCTCGCAGTGCGGGTCGGGAGGCTCCTGCTCCACGGGGCAGACCGGGCCGGCCACGACCTCGACCCGGAGCGTGCCGGTAGCAGCGGACGGGGTCGGCGTCGCCGGCAGGCAGCCGACCACCAGCAGGATGAGGAGTGTGACCGGCCAGCGCGTCATGCCGTCCGGACGGCGCCGCGATGCGGACGGTTCCTCGCCGTGCCTCGGTCAGTCATCGCCGAGCCGGACTCGACGGAAGGTGAAGAACAGCGCCAGGTCGTAGGCCACCTTCAGCCCGCCGGCGACCAGGAACGGCAGGCCGGCGGCCATTCCCATCGACAGCGACGCCAGCGCGGGTCCAGCCGGCCGGACCAGGTGGCGCGCGGCATTGGTGTAGCCCGCCGCCGCGGTCCGTTCGGCGGGATCGACGAGCGCCGCCAGGTATGCCTGCCGGGCGGGCACGTCCATCTGCGACAGGGCGGAGCGGCCGAGGAGCAGCAGGATGGCGACTGCGAGCGATGGCGCGAGCGGCACCGCGGCCAGCAGCAGGTTCGAGGGCAGGTGGCTGAAGACCATGGTGTTCAGCAGGCCGATGCGGTCGCCGAGCCAGCCGGCGGCCACCGACGAGGCCGCCTGCAGCAGGCCGACGCCGAAGAACACCAGCCCCATGAGCTCGGCGTCGGCACCGAACTGGCGTCCGAACCAGAAGACGATGAAGCTCTGGACGATGAACCCGCCCGCGAACGCATCGACGGCGAAAAGGGACGCCAGCCGCCGAACCGCCCCGCGGGAGCGTTGGAGGCCACGCTGCCCCGGCGGAACCATCTGCCCGACCTCGACGCGGTCGGTGAGGCCACGGGCGACGAGCAGGCACGCGATGGCGCCGATCGGCATGACGAGCAGCCAGCGCTGGTCGGGCGGCAGTCCCGGCAGGACGTCGCGCAGCGCACTCGGGCCACCCGCCGCCAGCGCCCCGACCGCGCCGGCCAGGTACGCCACCGCGTTGTAGCGGCCGTACACGCGGCCGCGCTCGGCCGGCGGCGTCGACGCGAGCATCGCCTGCTCGACCGTGGTGATCGGGCCCGACTCGTTCGGGTCGGTCGAGAGGGTGCCGGTGAGCGCGGCGAGCACGAGCAGCGGCACCGCGTTGGTGAGCCCGAAGACCGCGCCGGCCGCGCCCATGATGGCGAGCAGCGCGAGATACGTCCGCCGCCGGCCGAAACCCTCGCCCCATCGTCCCACGGCCAGCGAGGATGCCGCCATGCCGAGCAGCACGGCGGTGAAGACGGCACCCACGGCGACGGCATCCAGCCCGCCCGCCGCCAGCGAGGCGCCGATGAGGATGCTGCTGAAGCCATACAGGAAGGCGCGAATGGCCTGGACCGTGAAGACTCGCCGAACGTCGGACATCGCGGGTTCGGCGGCGTCCTATTCGATCGCGAACCGAGCGCGGACCGCTCGACGGACGGTGAGGTCTCCTGCTGCCACCTCGGTCGGAACGTCGGCCGACTCGGCCATGGCCGCCATCCGCATGGCGCCTCGGGGCATGTCCACGCGCTCCGCCTCCTCGACACGGATGACGTCGCCAAGCGTCGCCCCGGCGGCGCGGGCGATGGCATCGGCGCTGGCTCGCGCGGCCTCGACCGCGGCAGCCAACGCGACGTGCTCTGCTGCCGAGGGATCAGATACCGCCATGCGGGCGCCGTGCACCTCGTTCGCCCCGGCCGCGGAGATCGCGTCCAGCACGCCCCCCAGCGTGTCCAGTGCCCGGACACGCGCCGTCACCGATCGCGACACGCGGTAGCCGATGAGCTTCTGGGCATCGCGCCGATAGTCGTACTCCGGATGGATCTCGACGTCGGGCGCCTGGAGGTCCGCATCGGCGACGCCGAGCTCACGCAGCCGCGCGAGGACCGATGAGGTGCGCGTGTTGACGTCGTCGCGCGCGGGGCCGAGCTCCTTCCCCTTCGCGCTCACCGCCATGCTGACGACCACCATGTCGGGCGCGACCGTCGCCTCCCCCTCGCCGGTGACGCTGATCCATCGCTCATCGGCCACGGGCTACTCCACCGACTCGAAGACGGCGGCGATGCCCTGTCCGACGCCGATGCACATCGTGCCCAGCCCGTACCGGGCGCCGCGCCGCCGCATCTCGTGCAGCAGCGTCGCCGTGAGCCGCGCGCCGGAGGCCCCCAGCGGGTGGCCGATGGCGATGGCCCCGCCGTTCACGTTCGTCGTCTCCGGGTCCAGGCCGAGCTCCCGCATCACCGGCAGCGCCTGCGCCGCGAACGCCTCGTTGAGCTCCACCAGGTCGAGCTGCTCGACGCCGATGCCGGCGCGCTCGAGCGCACGTTGCGACGCCGGGATCGGTCCGAGGCCCATCGTTGCCGGATCCACGCCGGCCACCGCCGAGGCGACCATGCGGGCGATCGGACGCATGCCCAGGTCGCGTGCCCGGGCCTCGCTCATGACCAGCAGCGCGGCGGCGCCATCGTTGATGCCCGACGAGTTGCCGGCGGTGACGGACCCCGAGGGCTCACGCGTGAAGGCGGGCTTCAGCTTGGCCAGCGACTCTTGCGTCGCGTCGGGCCGCGGATGCTCGTCGGTGTCGACGGTGCGCGTGGCGCGACCATCGGGCACCTCGATCGGGACGATCTCATCAGCGAAGCGTCCGGCGGCGTGCGCATCGGCCCAGCGGCGCTGCGAGGTCAGTGCGAAGGCGTCCTGCTCCTCACGGCTGACGCCGAGTCGCTCGACCACGTTCTCGGCCGTCTCGCCCATCGAGTACGGGTAGTAGGCGTCGGCGAGGCGCGGGTTGGTGAAGCGCCAGCCGAGCGTGGTGTCGTACGCGGTCTGCTCGCCGCGCGGGAATGCCGCCGACGGCTTGGCCAGGACGAACGGGGCTCGCGTCATGGATTCGACGCCGCCGGCGATGAAGACCTCGCCGTCCCCGTAGGCGACAGCATGGGCGGCGCTCACCACCGCCTGCAGGCCTGACCCGCACAGGCGGTTGACGGTCTGCCCCGCCACCTCGATCGGAAGGCCGGCGAGCAGCGCGGCCATGCGGCCGACGTTCCGGTTGTCCTCCCCCGCCTGGTTGGCGGCACCGAGGATGACGTCGTCGATGCGCGTGGGGTCCAGGCCGGTTCGCTCGACGAGCGCGTGGATGACGTGCGCGGCCAGGTCATCGGGGCGCACGTCCTTCAGGGCACCACCGTATCGGCCGAAGGGGGTGCGCAGTCCGTCGACGACGACGGGCGTGCGCGCAGGGTCGCGATTCATCGGCCCGCCAGCTCGTGGATGCCACGCAGGCGCCAGCCGAGGACGATCAGGAAGCCACCGAACGCGATCGCGAAGGAGCCGATGAGCCACACCAGGCTGACGGCGCCGGCGGCCGGGAACAGCACCAGGACGATCCCGAAGATGATCGAGGCGGCGCCGGCCAGCGCCATCCAGATCTCGTTGTCGATCACGCGCCGCAGGCGGACTGCCATGACGATCTCGATCGCGCCGGTGACGACCGCCCAGGCCGCGAGGATGAGCACCAGCGCCTGCGCGGCGTAGTCCGGCAGCAGGATGGCGATCACCCCGGCCGCCACGCTGACGAGGCCCTCGAGCACCTCGAGCCACCAGCTGTGGTCCTGGCCGCGCGTGCGAATGCCGGCCACCAGGTTCCCGGCGCCGTCGATGATGGCCCACGCGGCGAACAGGCCCACCAGGATGGCGATGCCGTACGCGGGCGCCCAGAAGGCCAGCACGCCGAACAGGATGGCAAGCATGCCGCGCACGATGAACGTCCACCACCAGCGCGCCAGGCCGATGGTCTCCGTTCGATCGAAGCTCATCGGCTCACGCTCGGGAGCGCGCCTGGGGGTGGGTCAGCGCGACCGCCTCGAGCAGTCGCTTCGACACGGCCGCCACCTCGGCCACGGCAGCGTCGAAGGCTTCCTCGTTCGCGCTCGACGGCTTGCGGTAGCCGCTGACCTTGCGGACGTACTGAAGGGCGGCGGCGGTGATCTCGTCGTCGCTGGCGGGAGTTGGACCGGTTCGGAGGGTCTTGATGCTTCGGCACATGCCGCGGAGCATACGCCGATCAGGACTCCATCAGGTCCTCGAGCGAGTCGATCACGCGGTCGGCGGCGGAGACATCGGTCTCGGCGAACTGCGGGACGGCGATGACCGTCAGCCCCGCTGCCTTGGCCGCTGCGACACCCGACGCGGAATCCTCGAGCGCGAGGGCGTCGGCAGGGTCCACCCCCAGCCGCTCACAGGCCAGCCGGTAGATATCGGGTGCGGGCTTGGCATGCTTGACGTCGTCGGACGTGACGATGACCTCGAAGGCATCGGTCAGGCCGGCGGTCGCGAGCGCATCATCCACCAGGTAGCGGGGCGAGTTCGAGGCCAGGCCCAGCGCGACCGCATCGAGGTCGGTGAGGCGCGCGACGAGCTCCACGGCGCCCGGACGAGCGTCGACCGCCTGCCGCAGCAGCCCGTGCATGAGCTGGAGCATCTCGGCTACCAGCGCGCCACCCTGCTCCCGCGGCAGACCGAGCCGATCGGCGAAGTAGACCGACGTGTGCTCGTAGCTCGTGCCGATGACGGCCATCTTGTCGTCCCAGGTGAATTCGTCGCCATGGCGCCGAAAGAGCTCGGCCTCGGCCTCGTGCCAGAGGGTCTCGGTATCGAGCAGCAGGCCATCCATGTCGAAGATGACCGCGGCGTAGCGACCGCTGAGGGGCACCGGTCAGGCGAGCTCGCGGAAGAACGAGCCGCCGGTCATGACGAGTGCCCGGAGGAGCGGGGTCACGCGGTAGCGGCCGTCGGGGACCGCGGCGTGGAGCGCATCGAGCGTGTGGACGACCGATGCCAGGCCGATGCGCTCGCCCCAGGCGATCGGCCCGTCCGGCCAGTTCGAGGCGAGGCGCATGGCGACGTCGATCGCCTGCGGAGCGGCGACGCCGTCTTCGACCGCCGACGCCGCCTCGTTGACGATCGCGGCCAGCACCCGTGCGCCGATCTGCGCGGCGTCGATCGCCGGCAGCGAGGGCGCGCCGGCGGGACGTTGCAGCAGCACCGGCCACGGATCGCCGCGCGACCCATCCTCCGCGTAGTCGTAGTAGCCCGCGCCGGACTTGCGGCCGAGCCGCCCCGCATCGACCACGCGACGCTGGACCTGGGCCGGTCGATAGCGGGCGTCGCCGAAGTAGCCCTCGAAGATCGCGGTGCCGGCGGCCAGGTTGACGTCGGTGCCCACCACGTCGGCGAGCTCGAACGGGCCGAGGCGAAAGCCGAGCTGGCGCATCGCGTCGTCGATGGCGGGGACGTCGGCGACGCCCTCCTCGAAGATCCGGAATGCCTCGAGGTACAGGGCCCGCTGCACGCGGTTGACGATGAACCCCGGGGTGTCTGCCGCGACAACCGGTGTCTTGGCCAGGCGCCGGGCGAGCGCGTCCACGCGTTCGACGACCTCCGGCGAGGTCATGGGACCCGGGATGATCTCGACGAGCGCCATGAGCGGCACCGGGTTGAAGAAATGCATCCCGATCACCCGCTCCGGGTGGTCGGTCGCCGAGGCGATCTGCGCGATCGACAGTGAGCTCGTGTTCGACGCCAGGATGACGCCCGCAGCGGCATCGGCGTCGAGGCGCCGGAAGGCGTCGCGCTTGAGCTTCAGCTTCTCGGGGATTGCCTCGACCACGGCGTCCGCGCGCGCCAGCTCGCCCATCTTCCCGGTCGGACGAATCCGACCCCGGGCGGCATCGGCCTCGGCCCGGGTGAGCTGCTCCTTATCGGCCTTGCGCTGCAGGAAGCCACCGATGCGCTCGAGCGCCCGGTCTGAGGCGCCTTCGAGCGGGTCGTGGAGCAGGACCTCGATGCCCGCCTCGGCCGCGACCTGGGCGATGCCGGCACCCATGACGCCGGCCCCCAGTACGCCGAGCGTCGCGATCTCGGTCATCGGCCGCGGAACGCGGGGTCGCGTTTCTCGCTGAAGGCGGCGACACCCTCCGCGTGGTCCTCCGTACGGCCCGCGACCTCCTGCAGGGCGGCCTCGGCAGCCAGGCTGTCGGAGAGGCTCGCGTCCTCGGCATCCGCGATGAGGCGCTTCGTGAGACCGATGGCTCGCGTCGGCCCGGACGCCAGTCGCCCGGCCACCTCGTGGGCGGCTTCCGCCAGGCGATTCCCCGGGACCACCGCGGCCACGAGCCCGGCTGCGTGGGCCTCGGCGGCGTTGAGCTGGCGCTCTCCCATCAGCACCTCGAATGCCCGATGGCGGCCGACCGCCCGGACCAGGGTGCGAGTCAGGCCGGAGTCGGGCACCAGGCCGATGCGATGGAACGCGGGCACGAACTTCGCGTCCTCAGCCGCGAGGACCAGGTCGGCAGCCAGGGCCAGGCTGACGCCCGCGCCCGCCGCCACGCCGTTGACCGCGGCGATGACCGGCTTCGGCAGGGCGCGAATGGCCTCGATCAGCGGGTTGTACTCGTCGCGGAGGACGCGTCGGAAGTCGCGCTCGCTTGTGCCGCCCCGCAGGTCGGCACCGGCGCAGAAGGCACGTCCGGCACCGGTGATGACCACCGCGCGAACGTCGGGGTCGCGGCCGGCTGCCTTCAGCGCCGCGAGCAGCTCGCGGCGCAGCTCGGCGGTGAGAGCGTTGAGGGCGTCAGGGCGGTTGAGCGTGAGCGTGGTGACGCCACGTTCGGTCGCCACGGCGAGCACCCCGCTGGTCGACGCGTCAGTCATCGGGGCGATTGTAGGGGGCCGATACGCAGAAGCGCCCGGTACCGAGACCGGCACCGGGCGCCATGGGGCGTGACTGTGTACGTACGCTTCAGGCGGCGCTGCGCCGACCCGTGATCATCTGCCACACGACGACGACGATGACCGCGCCGACGATCGCCGCGACGAGCGTGCCGATGTCGAAGCCGGTGATCCAGTCCGTGCCGGTCACTGCGCCGAAGATGAAGCCGCCGACGAGTGCGCCGACGATGCCGACGATGATCGTCCCGATCACGCCGTAACCCTCGTCACCGGGCACAAGCTTGCCCGCGACCCAGCCGGCGATGGCGCCGACGATCAACCAGATGATGATTCCCATGCGATTCCTCCGATACCCTCCGACAACTAGACGGGGTCCGCGCGTGGCGCCCCAGCGACGCAACTGCACATTCCGTTCCCGCGGGTCAGAGACGCCGCCAATCCCGAGGGTACTGCCACCGAGCAGACGCTCGCTCGCCAAAGCCGCGCACGCGCGGGCTCAGCGGGTGACAGCACCGAGCGAGTACCGGCCGCGTTCGCTCCACATCCCTCGGTGTCGCACCGCCAGCGTGAGCGCCCGCACTGGCTCCACGATGGGAGGCAGTGTGCCCATCTCCATCTCCAGCCGATCGAGGACGTCCGGCGGCGCGCCGTCGGCCACGGTCAGGTGGTGGACGACCTCGGCGAACGCGCCGCCGTAGGGCGGATGGTCCGGCCACCGAGCGGCGACGGCATCGGTCAGGCGACGGAATGGCTCGACCGGGTCGGGGGCGAGCCAGACCACCTCGGGAAAGCGCCCAACGCGCTCGAATCGGACCTGGAATGGCTCCAGCGTGGACGCGATGGCGGACAGCTCGGCGTCGACGGACGCGTCGATGCTCCGGGGCGGAAGGAAGGGGAACAGCACGGTCACGTGCGCCGGCACCGCCGTTCCCGCGGCATCCCATCGCAACCGGAGGTCGCGGACCGCGGGCTCGGCGGCCGGGATCTCGACGTAGAGGGCGGAGAGGTCATCGGCGGGCGTCCCGAGCAGCCAAGATCGCTGGTCGTCCAGCCACCGCTCGAAGTCGAGGCCGGCCACGCCGAGGCGCGCGGCGAGCTCCGCGTCGGTGAGGATGCGGGACGAGAACGGCCCATGCGTCCACCGCCGGCCTCCGAGCTCGTATTCGACGGTTGCGTGCAGTCGCTCGCCCTCTCGATGCGGGTGAATCACGTGAATCCGCAGCCCATCGGTCACCGTGTCGGAGGATCTCGGATCATCGGCCCAGGCAGGCGCATAGCGCTGGACGACCACGACCCCGTTCGGCGCCACGTGGCGGGCGCACGCGGCGAGGAAGCCGGCACGCTCCAGGTCGTCATCGACGTTGATGAGCTGGCTGGCGAGCAGGACGCAGTCGAAGGTGCGCCCGAGATCGAGCCCCACGATGTCCGCCTGCACCGTGGTGGCGCCGCGGATGTGAGCGAGCATCTCGGCTGAGCTGTCGACCGCGGTCACCGCATGACCAAGCTCCAGGAGCCGATGCGTCATGCGGCCGGCGCCGGCCCCGAGCTCCAGGATCTCGGCCCCGGGCGGAATCGCGTCGTGGACGATCTCCGGCTCACCGAGGCTCGGCAGCCGCGCGTACAGCTCGACCGGGGAGCCGTCATGCGCGGTGCCGCTCACCGATCGAGCCAGGCGAAGAGCCCGACGTCACCCATGCCGGCGGCGAGATACAGCTGATGGGCAACCGCCCGCTGCTGGCCGCTCTCCAGCGCAACGGCGTACGCATCCCGCCTGACCGCCTCCTCGAAGGCCGCGTCCAGCAGGGCAGCGCCGATCCTCCGCCCACGCGCTCCCTCGGTGACGATGAGGTCCGGGATCCAGCCCTGCGGCGTGCGGGTGAAGAAGGGCTGGCGGAACTCGAGGCTCACGAAGCCGGCCGGCGCGCCATCGGCGACGGCCAGCAGCGACCCGGTATCGGCGCGCGCGACGTGCTGGGTGAACGTCCGACGCAGTGCCGGCAGCTTCTCGTCGCTCGGTGATGGGCGGCCCAGCTCGGCGAGCAGGCGGGTGACCGCCTCGAAGTCCGTGTCGTCGTCGACGATCGGGCGGATCTCGACGCCTGCCTGCGGCCGGATGCCCCGCGTGCGCACCGGACCGATCTCGAAGTACCTGCCCTGGTCGACGAACCCGGCGGCTTCGTAGAGGGCGCGCGCGGCGGTGCGGTCGTACGCCACCTCGAGCTGGATGCGGTGCGAGCCGCGCAGCCGCCACTCGGCGATGACCGCGGCCAGCAGCGCTCGGCCGATCCCCCGTCCGCGGAATCGATCGCGCACCACGAGATCGCTGATCCAGCCCTCGAATGTGGCGTGATTCAGCCGGCGCCGAAATCGAAACGCGATGAGCCCGGCCGGCTCCCCGTCCGCGACCGCCAGGAACGGGGCGGCATCGGCGTCGTTGACCAACGCGTCGTAGGCGGGGCGATGCGGCTCGGGATCGGCGTCGGGGAGGCCGTAGAGCTCGCGGGTGAGCGCGAGCGCATCGGCGAGATCGTCGCGGCCCAGCGGACGGATCTCGACCCCGTCCGGGCGCGGCGACGAGAGGCCGCCGACCGGGCGGTCCGGGTTGCCGAGGCTCATCGGCCCGTGAAGTCGGGGCTGCGCTTCTCGAGGAAGGCGGCCATGCCCTCCTTCTGGTCCTCGCTGGCGAACAGCAGGTAGAAGAGCCTGCGCTCGTGGGCCAGTGCGTCGGTGAGGCTCATCTCGTACGCGGCATTCACGGCTTCCTTGGCGAGCCGCAGGGCGATCGGCGACTTCTCCGCCACTTTCGCCGCCAGCGCCAGCGCGTCCTCGACGACGACCTCGTCCTGCGTGAGGAGGGCCACGAGGCCCGCCGCCTCCGCCTCGCGGGCGGTGATCGGCTCACCGGTGAGCACCATGCGCATCGCCTTCGACTTGCCGATGGCGCGCGTCAGTCGCTGCGTCCCGCCCGCGCCCGGGATGACGCCGATGCTGATCTCCGGCTGCCCGAACTTCGCGCCCTCCCCCGCCACGATCAGGTCGAGCGTCATCGCCAGCTCGCAGCCGCCGCCCAGCGCCCAACCGTTGACGGCCGCGATGACCGGCTTCGTGATCTTCCGGATGCGGTCCCACTGGCCGATGCGGTTCGTCAGCAGCATCTCGATCGGCGTCGCGCCAGCCATCTCGCCGATGTCGGCGCCCGCGGCGAATGCCCGCTCGTTGCCGGTCACGACGATCGCGCGAACGGCGTCGTCGCGGTCCAGCTCCTCCAGCGCGGCGCACAGGGCATCCATGACCGCGCCATTCAGTGCGTTGAGCTGCTTCGGCCGGTTGAGGCGGACGAGCGCCGTGCGCTGTTCCGCCTGTCGGTCGACGAGGACGAGGGCCCCGTCGTTCGCTGCCGAAGCCGTCATTCGCTCGTCCTGGCGACGTTAGGCGCCGCAGGGGCGTCAGAAGTCATGGGTATGACCAGATATGACGGCCATCGTCGCGGTGCGCACGCGCCTACGGCCGCCACGGCAGGCGACTGGCGACTCGTCGGCAGCGCATCACCCCTCATTGCGTCTTCTCCCACGGGTTCGGAAGGGCCGTCCCGCATTCGGCGCAGAACTTGGCCGTCGCGGAGAGGCCGCTCGTGCCGCAATCGCGGCAGGTGATGCCGTCGCCCGCCTGCTGACGGCGCAGCTCGGCGAATCGTGGCCGGCGCTTTTCGTGGAAGGCGTCGACCGCCTCCTTCGTCTCGTCGGCGGTGGAGTGGACCGCCAGCCAGTCCCGCGCGTGCTGCACGGTCTGCGACCAGACCAGGTCACGCCACCAGTTCAGCTGCGTCTTCGTGTAGCGGATCGTCTCCGGCAGCTTGCGAGCGAGGTTCTCGGCCAGCGCGGCGACCTCGGCGTCGAGGCGATCGCGGGGCACGACGCGCGTCACCAGCCCCCACTCGAGCGCCTGCTGCGGGCTGATCCGCTCGCACAGCATGACGATCTCCCGGGCGCGGCGGTCACCGACCACCAGGGGCAGCCACTGCGTCGCGCCGCCGGCCGGCACCGAGCCGTGCTCCGGGCCGACGTGGCGGATGTAGGTGTCGTCGACGATGACCGAAAGGTCGCACGCCAGCTGGAGCTCCTGTCCGCCACCGACGCAGACCCCGTTGATGCGGGCAATCGTCGGCTTGCCGATGTTCCGCAGTCGGTCATGCATGTCGATGAACGCGCCCATCCAGCGCCAGTACTGGCCCGAGGTCGAGCCCATGGCGGCCTGCTCGTCGAGGTCGGCGCCGGTGCAGAAGGCCCGATCGCCCGCCCCGGTCACGACAACGACTGCCACTGAATCGTCCCACGAGGCCTGCTCGAAGGCGCGCGTGAGCTCCCGCATGGTCGGGAAGTCGAGGGCGTTGAGCACGTCCGGCCGGTCGATGGTGACCGTCGCCACGCCCGCATCGGCGTCGCGGACATAGCGGATGTGCTCGAAGCCGAGGTGTTCCGGATCGGTCGCCGTGGGTGAGCCGGGCTCAGGCATCGGCCTCGTCGGGTGCGATGAAGAGAGTCACGCCGGCGCCGGCGAAGTTGCGGAGGTCCTTGGCGGATTCGGCGCCGGCCTCCGACATCATCGCCGCCTGGAGGTCCGCCGCGGTGTCGAAGCTCATCTCGGCCATGAGGTGGTAGGGCGCCTCGCGGCCACCGACGCCGGCCGGCTTGGTCAGCCGCACGTCCCGCACGTTCGGGTACCGAGCGACGATCCCCGAGTGGACGTCGCGGTAGTGCGCGTCGAAGGCTTCGGGATCCTCGGGGACGTTGTACAGGGCGATCAGGCGCGGCATTGGCTACTGCTTGAAGTAGTCGGCGTTGATCTGGATGTACTTCTGTTGGTCGTCCGGGACGGCGTCCTCGGCAAAGATCGCGGTGACCGGGCATTCCGGCTCGCAGGCGCCGCAGTCGATGCACTCGTCCGGATCGATGAAGTACATCGCGTCGTCGTCCGTGGCATGGATGCAGTCGACCGGGCAGACGTCGACGCAGCTCGCGTCCTTGACGCCGATGCAGGGCTCGGTGATGACGTAGGTCATTGGCTTGCGAAGTCCTTCGTGCTCACAGGGGCTTCGGGAGTCGCGTTCGAGTCTACACCGATGCCGGCCAACCGGACCGAGGCGCTGCCGACCTCCCCGGCATGTCGGCGACGCCACATCGCATGCGGTCGCAGCGCGACGTTCCGACTGTCCGAGCAATGACCGACGACCGGTCCGGCCGCCGCTACCGGGCGAGATGCCGGCGCTCCTACTCTGTGGCGGTCGGTGGAGGGAGCCACCAGGCACCAGGAGTGAACAATCATGCAGCCAGGAACGCTCACCACCGTCGCACGCACCAGCGCCGTCGTCCTCGTGATCATCGTTGCGGCAGTCCTCGGTCTCTTCGTCGGCGACGCCCTCCGCGACCGCGGCGGATCGACCCTCAGCGCCGGCTACCCGGCCGGATGGGCAGGCGGCGCGGCCGTCCCCGTCTCGCGCACCGCCGATGCGTCGTTCTCGCTCGATGCCATCTCTGACATCGCGGCGATCCGCGACACGGGTGCCCCGACGGCCGCCGCGGCCGAGGACTACCCGGACTACGCGCTTCGTCATCCGGCCGCGCCGCAGTCGCTGCCGACGAGCCCGAGCGGCGCAACGCTCGAGTAATTGCGGATCATCCGCCACCGCGAAGGCCTCGGCTCCGGGGGGACGAGGCCTTCGCCCCTGCTCCCGCCCACGTCGCCGGGTAGGATGAGCCGGTGAAGAAGCTCACCGAATTCGGCCATCGGCCGCTCCTCCCCGCGGCCGTCACGCCGCTCAGTCCCGACGGAGAGAGCCTGGACCTCGAGGCCATCCGGCCGTACGGCGTCTTCCTCGAATCGCACGGCGCCGACGGTGCCTTCGTGTGCGGCACGACCGGGGAGGGCGTGTTGCTCGGACTCGACGAGCGACGCGCGGTGGCCGAGACCTTCCGGCACGCGCTCTCAGGAGCGCTCGTGGTGCATGCCGGAGCGCAGACCACTGCAGACACCGTCGCGTTGGCACGCCACGCCGCGGAGATCGGAGCTGACGCGGTCGCCGTCATCCCGCCGCCCTACTTTCCCCTGGACGCCGATGCGCTGACCGCGCACTTCGTCGCCGCCGCCCGAGCCGCGGCTCCGCTTCCGTTCTACTGCTACGCCTTCGCGCCCCGTTCCGGCTATCCGCTGCCGGTCGAGGTGATCCGGCGCATCGCCGCATCGGTCGACAACCTTGCCGGCCTGAAGGTGAGCGAGTCCCCGTTCGATCGGGTCGAGCCGTATCTCGAGCTCGGATTGCCGGTCCTCATCGGGAACGAGCCGCTCCTGCCGGCCGGGATCGCCCGCGGTGCCATCGGCACGGTCTCCGGCATGGGCTCGGCCTTCCCCGATGTCGTGCGCGCGGCAGTCGACGCTGCCGACGAGGCTGCCGGGGTACGGCTGTCGTCCCTTCGGTCCGCCATGGAGGCCAGCGGCCAGTTCATCGCCGCCGCCAAGCACGTGCTGGGGATGCGAGGCGTGCCGGTCAGCGGCGGGATGCGTGCGCCGCTCCGCAGCCTCACGCCTTCCGAGGCCGCTGCGCTGGAGTCGGCCGTCGCCGAGTTCCTGTCGCCTGCGATCGCCCGATAGATCGGGCACGGGAGCGAAGAAGGCCGCTTCCTGCGTTCGTCTGCCCGATAGATCGGGCACGGGAGCGAACTTGGGCTCCCCAGTGGCCGTTCCCGCGCCTGTCTGCCCGATAGATCGGGCACAGATCCCTCCGAGTCGGCGTACCGCGCCGGTGTGCCCGATCTATCGGCACCACCGATCCTCCGGGCCAGCCTCGTCAGGTCGTCGCGAGCTCCGCGGCCGCCTGCTCCGCGCGGAGGGTGGCGTAGCCGGGCTTGATCTGCTCGTTGATGATCTTCAGCCGGCCGTCGAAGGGCCAGAAGGCGGACTTCATGGCATTCAGGGTCAGCCACTCCATCTCGTCGAGGCCGATCCCGAACGCCCGTGACAGCGCGGCGAACTCCGACGACAGCGTGATCCCGCTCATCAGGCGGTTGTCGGTGTTCACGGTGACGCGGAACCGCAGCCGGCGCAGCAGGTCGATCGGGTGCTCCTCGAGGCTCGACGCGGCACCGGTATGGACGTTCGAGGTGGGCGTGATCTCCAGCGGGACCCGACGGTCGCGAACGTACGCGGCAAGGCGGCCGAGGGTCACCCGCCCGTCCGGGCGCACGGTGATGTCGTCGACGATCCGCACGCCGTGCCCCAGCCGCTCAGCCCCGCACCATTGGAGCGCCTCCCAGATCGACGGCAGGCCGAAGCCCTCGCCGGCGTGGATGGTGAAGTGGAAGTTCTCACGGGCGATGAGGTGGAACGCGTCGAGGTGCCGCGTCGGCGGGTAGCCTGCCTCCGGACCGGCGATGTCGAAGCCCACCACTCCGGCATCGCGATGCCGGATCGCCAGCTCGGCGATCTCCACCGAGCGCGCCGCCTGGCGCATGGCCGTGATGATGAGCCCGACGGTGATCGGTCGGCCCGCTGCCCCGCGCCGGAGCCCTTCGAGCATGGCGGTCGTCGCCTCGTCGAGGGACAGCCCACCATCGGTCAGGAGCTCCGGGGCCATCCGGACCTCGGCGTAGACGATGCCGTCGGCGGCGAGATCCTCTACGCACTCCGCAGCGACGCGCTCGATCGCGTCGCGGGTCTGCATGACCGCAACGGTGTGCCGGAATCCCTCGAGATAGAGCTCCAGCGACTTGCGGTCCGCACCGCTGGTGAACCACGCGGCCAGCGCATCGGGGTCCGTGGTCGGAAGCTCACGGTAGCCGACCTGCCCTGCAAGCTCGATGACGGTCGTCGGACGCACGCCCCCGTCGAGGTGATCGTGCAGAAGGACCTTCGGTGCGCGCGTGATGGTCGCCAGATCCATGCGGCGCTCAGCCGGTCTCGGCGATGTCGGCCGGGAGCTGACTCGCGTCGAGCCCCCCGCCGGTGGCGCGGAACTCCGGCGAGGTGGCGGCGCTGTTCATCTCGAAGCGGGACGGCGGTGCGGCCGCGGCCAGTCGCGCGATCTCGTCCTCGGTGAGGTCGTAGCCGAACTTGATGGCAGCCACGTTCTCGTCGACGAAGCGGCGCGGCAGCGACTCGCGGATCGCCGCCTCGTCGAACTCGATCGCCGCCAGCCGCAGGAGGCGGCCGAGCGCGATCATGTTCCCGAAGAGCTCCCTTCCGAACCGCTGACTGCCGAGCGACGCAAACGGGATCTGCTCGGCACCCGGCACATCCAGGCCGAGGTCGGCCACCACCTTCGGCGCGTGGATCCGCAGATGCCCCTTATCGGCCAGCTTGAGCATGATGTCGGCCTCCTCGACCACCGGGTTGAGGATCGGCTGGTCGTCGAAGATCAGGAAGGCGTCGCTCATGCTGCCGCGGACGCTGGAGTCGTAGTCGAACAGGACCGTGACCTCCTTGCCCATCCTGGCGAGGAGCGCGCCCATCACGCCGGCGATTACCCGGACGCCCTGGCCACCGACCCCGTCGAGCGCGATCTTCGTGCTCATTCGGGCTCGATCCCGGCCTCGCGCATCGCATCCTCGAGGCTGATCTCGCGCTTGGCGACCCGCAGCTTCAGCTCCGACGGCAGGCGTTGCATGACTGCGAGCTTCCGTTGCGCCTCAGCGCGTTTGGCCTCCTTCGGGTCCGATGTCGTCGCGGGCGCCGCATCGGCCGGCGTGCGTGGTGCCGCCGGCTGCTCGCCCTCGCCGGGCTGCCCACCGATGAGGTCGCGGCCCTCGGCGGCGGCCTCGGCCTTCTGCGCATCAAGCTCGGATTTGTGCTCGCTGCCCGGATCGGTTCCGGTCGCCGACCGCTCGACGTCACCGGCGGGAACCGGTGCATCGGCCGGCGCGGAGGCACCGGTGCGCAGCCATTCGGGGATCTCGAGGCCCGCATCGGCCAGGGCCTGGGGCAGCGTCAGCTCGCGCGTCGCGACCCGCATCTTCACGTCGGGCGACAGCTTCGCCATCAGCGCGGCGCGCTCCACCGACTCCGCCCGCCGGCGAGCCTTCTCGTCATCCGAGCGCGGCTCGACGACCGCGGTCGCGGCCTCCGGTGCGGTTGCGCCACCTTCTCCTGGCGACTCGGTCGCCGATGCCAGCGGCCCGACCGGCTGCTCCGGCAGCGCCGCGGGCCGCGGGGCATCGGCCTGGGCCTCATCGGTGGCGTGACCGTTGCGCGAGGGATGGTCGACCGGGTAGACGATGCCGATCTCGAAGGCGTTGAGCTGGGTCGCGTCCTTCGGGGCGCGCTTGTAGGTCTTCCGATAGAAGGTGAGCATCTCGTTCGCGCTTGCGAAGCCGATGCGGCGCCCGTTGTTCTCGATGCACTGGCTGGTGATGTCGACGAAGCTGAACCCCGGCCACTCGATCGCCTCGCGGATCGCATTGCGCAGGTGGAGCTGGTGGTAGACCGTCGACTTCGCGTACAGCGCGTGCGGGCTGGACCGCACGAGGCCCTGCAGGTTGATCGGCGTGTTCGGGTTGCCGCCGGGTGAGCTGAGCGTCTTCGTGCCGGTAGGCGTGGTCGGCCCGGTCTGACCGCCGGTGAGGCCGTAGATCTCGTTGTTGTTGCACAGGACCGTGATCGGCGCATTGCGGCGAATGGTGTGGATGAGATGGTTGCCGCCGATGCTGGCCGTGTCGCCATCACCGGCGACGACGATGACGTTCATCTCCGGTTTGACGGTCTTGACCGCCTCGGCCACGGGCAGGGTCCGACCGTGCAGCGTGTACACCGCCTCGTGCTTGAGGTAGCCACCCATGCGGCCGGTGCAGCCGATGCCGGTGACGATGATCGTGTTCCGCTCGTCCAGCCTCATCTCGTCCAGGGTGAGGGCCAGCTGCATCATGATCGTGCCGATGCCGCAGCCGGGGCACCAGATCGTCGGGAGCAGATCGAGCTTGATGCGGTCCTTGTAGCCGAGCTCGGCCATCGGCGCCTCAGGCACCGGACACCCCCAGTGGCGACGGGCGCTGCTTCTCGGTCGGCTCCGGTGGGATGGGCGGCTCGGAGGGCCCGCCGGCCAGGACGCGGTCGATGCCCTCCCGGACGGCCTCGAGCGAGATGCGGCCGCCGAGCAGCGGCACGCGCTTCACCTCGCGAAGGATGGCGAGCTCCACCAGGTCCGCGTACTGGCCGTCGTTCGCCTCGACCACCACGATCTCGCGGTAGCGGGCCGTGACCGCGCGAAGCTCGTCCTCGAGGATGGGATGGATCCGGATCGGGCGGAAGAGCGCGAACTCGTCGCGCAGCGGCGCCGCGACCCGCGACACGATGCCGTAGCAGATCACCAGCACCTCGGCGTCGACGTTCCAGCCATGCTCGTAGCGGGCATACCGCCTCGCCACTTCGAGGTGCCGATGCTTGGTTGCGTAGAACTGGCGCAGGTACTCGTCGGCGTCGGCGGTTGCCGGCTCACCGGCGTTCGGCCCGTGCTCGTACATCAGGACGCCGGCGAAGAATCGCGGCTCGTCGACGAAGTCGCCGAGGGCCGGGATCTCGCGGTCCACGATCGGGACCCCGTCGGCGGAGGCCTCGAGGTCGACCACCTCGTTGAGATGCGCGACGAACGTGTCCGACAGCACGACGACCGGCGACCGTGACTCCTCCGCCGCGTTGAACGCCTCGACGGTCATCCGGAAGGCTTCCTCCACGCCGTTCGGATAGAACGCGATCGGGGTGTAGTCCCCGGTGCTCCCCCACTTCACCTGCATGATGTCGCCCTGCCCGGGCATCGTCGGCATGCCCGTCGCGGGACCGACCCGCATGACGTTCACGAACACGCAGGGCACCCCGACCTTCTGGGCGTAGCCGACGGCCTCCTGCATGAGGCTGAACCCCGGCCCGGAGGTGGCGGTGAAGGACTTCGCACCAGCCAGCGACGCGCCGATGATCGCGTTGGCCGATGCGATCTCGTCCTCGGCCTGGAGGAAGCGGAACTCGGGGTGCTCCGCAGCATGACCCGAGGCGACGTTGAGGATCTCGGTCGACGGACTGATCGGGTAGCCGGCGTAGTAGCTCGCCCCGGCCGCGAGCGCGCCGCGGAACACCGCCTCGTTGCCCTGGCTCAGCTTGCGGGTCACCGCTGCTTCCCCTTCTCCTCGTGGGCCGCGACCGCCGATGGGATCATCTCGATCGCCAGGTCCGGGCAGTAGCGCTCGCAGAGGCCGCAGAGGATGCAGTTCTCTTCTTCGAGGATGGCGTCGTTGCGGAGGACCAGGGTGCCCTTGGGACAGATATCGACGCAGATGTCACAGCGCTTGCAGAAGACGGGATTCCAGCTGATGTTCGTATAGTCGACCCAGCGGATGCCGTCCCGGTGGTCGTCGGACGTTCCGGTGCCGAATCCGAGGGGCGCGCGATGCGCTGGCTGATCGGTCATTGGGAGCTTCGATGATAGACCGATGCCACGCGTCCCGTGGACGTTGCGGCCGCGGCCGGTCAGACCGCGGCCGCGAAGATCAGCGGAGCTGGCCGCGAATGGCGCCAGGCCCGAAGTCGGGGGTCGAGTGCACGTTCACGTAGAAGGAGCCGGGGTCGGCGGCGATCGCGTCCGCCCACGCCGCGCTCGTCGCGCAGCCCCGATCGGTATCGGTCCCACCGTGGACGACGCCCTGGAAGAACGTCACGATGGGTGGCACGGCCTCGGCGGTCGTTGCCGGACCGTGAATGTGAGCGGCCACGACCGTTCCGTCGACGCGGTTCCAGCTCACCACCCAGCACACGCGGTCCTCGGCCGGCCAGACCATGACGGTGGCATGGCCGATCGCGTCGGCGTCGCCCGGGCCGGGGACCTCGCTCGCGCCGGTCAGCAGCGCCTGGGACACGAAAACGGGGCGCGCGGCCAGTGCGGCGCCGGCGGCGAGGGTGGTGAGCAGCACGACGGCGGCGAGGCTCGCAATGAGCGTTCTCCTGGACATGGAATGACCCTCCTGCGGTGATCCGAACGCGGCCCGAGCAGCGGTGTCCGCATCGGTTCATACGCGCCGCGTTGCGCCACGGCGCCGTCCGTCTTCACCGATCCGTCACGCCACGGTCATACACTCCTCCGGTCATGGCTACGATCCTCATCGTCGACGACGACCCGAAGATCCGCGACCTGCTCCGCCTCTACGTCGAGCGGGAGCGTCACCGCGTGGTCGAGGCGGAGGACGGCCCTGGCGCCATCGCCGCGGTCGAGCGAGCGCGGCCCGACCTCGTCCTGCTGGATGTCATGCTCCCCGGGCTCGACGGGATCGAGGTGCTCCGCCGCATCCGTTCGCTGGCGTCGATCCCGGTGATGCTGCTCACCGCGCGAAGCGGCGACGGCGACAAGGTCATCGGCCTCGACAGTGGCGCCGACGACTACGTCGTGAAGCCGTTCAGCCCGCGCGAGCTCATGGCCCGCGTGCGCGTCCAGCTGCGGCGCCATGCCACGGAGACGGCCGACGAGCCGGCGCTCGTCTCCGGCCCGCTGAGTCTCGACCCGGGCGCGGTGGAGGTGCAGCTGGACGGCACGCCGCTCGACCTGACGCCGTTCGAGTTCCGGCTCCTCCATGCGCTCATGCAGCGAGCCGGTCGAGTGCTGACGCGCGACGCGCTGATCACCGCCATCCACGGCGACGAGGATCCCGGGATCATCGACCGGACCATCGATGTCCACCTCGGCCGGCTGCGCCGCAAGCTTGGAGACGACGCGGCCGCCCCGCGCTTCATCGCCACCGCCCGATCGGTCGGGTATCGCTTCGTCGGCGAGGTGGAGAAGCGGCCGGTCGGCGCCCCGTGAGCTTCACGCCGTCGCTGCGCCTGCGGCTCATCGGCCTCTTCGTGCTCACCGCCCTGGTGGTGGCGGCGGTCATCATCTTCGCCGTCGAGCGGTTCAGCGCCGCGGCCCTGATGGACCTGATGCTGGAGGGCAGCGACTCGCCGGAGGAGGCGCAGCTCATGTTCGACCAGTACGTCGGACGGGTGCTGCTCATCGGCGCCGGCGTCGCCGTGGTGCTCGGCAGCCTGACCGGATGGTGGTTCCTGCGCCGCATCCTCCGGCCGCTCGACCGCCTGGCCGATGCAACCCACGCCGTCGCTGCCGGCGATCTCGAGACGCGCGTCCCCGTCCCGCCCGATCCGGAGCTGCGCTCGCTGGCCGATTCGTTCAACCGGATGACCTCGTCGCTGGAGCGGGCCGAGATGCTCCGCCGCGCGCTGGTCGAGGACGTCGCGCACGAGCTCCGGACGCCGCTGACCAGCCTGCGCGGCTACACCGAGGCGCTCGCCGACGGCGTCGCGGAGCCGACGCCCGACATGCTGCGCACGGTGCACGAGGAGATCGTGCGGCTGACGCGGCTCGTCGAGGAACTGGACCAGCTCGCTCGCGGCGGACATGCCCAGCGGGCAGGCGCACGCGTGCCGGTCGACCTCGGCGCCCTCGTCGCACGCACCCTCGAGCTCGCCTCGCCCGAGCTCATCCGGCGCGGGATCCGCTCTGAGCTCGTGGTCGCCAGCCCGCGCCGCGAGGTTCGTGCCGACCCGGATGGCATCGGCCAGGTGATGACCAACCTCGTCCAGAACGCCGCCCGCTACACCGATGACGGCGGCGCCGTGACGGTTCGCATCGGTCCCGACGGCCATGGGATTCGGTGCACGGTCGAGAACACCGGCGCCGGTATCCCGGCCGCCGAGCTGCCGCTCATCTGGGAGCGCCTGCACCGCGTGGACCCCTCCCGATCGCGGGAGAGCGGCGGGGCCGGCATCGGCCTGGCGATCGTCCGGCAGATCGTCGATGCGCATGGCGGGCGGGTCGGGGCCGAGTCGGCGAACGGCCTCACCGCCGTCTGGTTCTCGCTCCCGGCCGCCTGAATCGTAGGCCCGGGAGCCCGACCTATACTGGGCGGCCCATGCCGTTCCAGCCATCTCGCCGGGCGACGCTGGCCGCCGTCCTGAGCACGGTCGTCGTCGTCGCCGGCTGCACCATCGCCGATCCGTCGCCGAGCGCCCCGGGCCTGACTCCCAGTCCGGCCACCCCGCAGCCAACCCCGGAACCGACCGCGGCGCCGACGCCCACGCCCGTCCCGGAGGTCGAGGTGCCGCTGGCCGTTGTCACCGGCTATACGACCGCGCGGGCCACGATCACGCTCCAGGAGGTGATCGACGGGAACGCGATCTTGCCGTGCGAGGTCACCGCAACCGAGCCCGCGCTCACCGGCGATGGCTCCTGCCTGCCGGGGCCGGAGATCGCCGCCGCCATCGATGCCGATCCGCAGCGGCTGGCACTGCTGCCGCCCGATCTCGTCGTCCCGACGCTGAAGGTCCTGCCGGTCGACGGCGCCGACCTCTTCGGCGGCCCGGAGGCGCGATCGGCCGCCTACCCGATCACCGGGCGCGGCACCGGCCTGGTGCCGTACGACGCCGCGGAGGTCCGGACCCTGATGAGCCTCGGGGATTCGTGCCCCGACCGGGGCGTCGCGTACGCGGCCATCACGCTCGGGCGCGGGTGGGAGTGGGTCTTCGGCGGCGGAACGGCCGAGTACACGGCGGTCTACCCCAACCCCGTGCCGCCGGGCTTCGTCGGCAACGGCTTCAACATCGTCGACGCGGTGCCAACCGGCAACGAGGGCGCCGTCGCAGACCTGGTGAGCGGCGCGGACGTCACCCTCGACGACTTCGAGTGCCCGGTGGTCGAGAGCTGGACCGTGAACGATGGCGTGATCTTCAGCATCGATCCCGCGGTTCTGCCGCAGCTGCGCGACACCTACGGGGTCGACGTGGCCACCCTGGCCGCCAACCATCTCTTCGACCGCGGCACGCCGGGATTCCTCGAGACGCTCGACAGGTTCGCCGGTGCCGGTATCCCCACGGCGGGCGCGGGGGTGGATCTCGACGCGGCACTCGAGCCCGCCTACGTCGACGTCAACGGGCTCACCTTCGCGTTCATCGGCTTCAATGAGATTCCCGGCTCACTGGAGGCGGCTCCCGGTCAGCCCGGCGTGCTGTGGCTGCGCGACGAGAACGTGGTCGAGTCGGTGGCTCGCGCCCAGGCGGCGGCAGCCGACCTGGTCATCTGCGTCCCGCAGTGGTGGGGCGGCGGTGAGTACCACGCCGAGTTCCGGGGCGACATGCGCCGCCAGCAGCAGGTCTTCTTCGATGCCGGCTGCGACCACGTGCTCGGCCACGGCACGCACTGGTCGGGGCCGATCGAGATCACGCCGACCGACGATGGCGACCACCGGGTCACCATGGTGAGCCACGGCAACTTCCTGTTCGGCCAGGAGTGGAGCCAGCAGACCCAGGAGGGGGTGACGCTCGAGCTGGCCTTCCAGGGAACGCGCCTCGCGCAGGCGCGGATGCACCCGTACATCATGCTCGAGCAGGCGCAGACGAACCTGACCGACCCCGCGACCGATGGTCTGTGGGTCCTCAACCGCATCTACGAGGCCTCCGGCCTGCCGATCCTGGCCCGGCCCTGACACCTCCCGCGCCGACGTCCTGCCCGATGCCTTGCGCCCACGACTGCAGCCGGTCATGATGTCTGGACACATGTCTGGACACCCAGGCCGATGACCATCCGCGCCGCACCCATCCAGCCCCGCGACATTCGTGATGCATTCCGCCTCTCCCGCGAGCGCCTAGCACGCCTGGTCGGCGTGACCGCGAAGACCGTCGAACGCTGGGAGGCGAAGCCCACGCGCCCGGCGCGCGACGAGACGCGTGCCCGCATGGCGCAATTGCGCGAGATCGCGGAGCTCGGGGCGACGGTCTACACCCGCGATGCCCTGGGCGACTTCCTCGAGGCGCCGCTGGCTGAGTTCGACGGGCTGACGGCGCTCCAGCTCATCGAGCGCGGCCAGGGGGACCGCGTGCTGGCGGCGATCGCCGCTGACTACGAGGGCGCGGGCTACTAGGTGGCCTCGCTCCCCGACCTCGTCCGGCCGTGGGCCGGCACGGCGTACCGCCACATCCCCGCCGATGCCGGGTACGACATCCGCGACCTCCGTTTCGCCGGGCGGCGGAGCGACGGACGGTGGCACTGGCGCGGGCAGCCGACGCTCTACCTCGCCTCGGACGCGGGGATCGCCATCGGTGAGTTCTCTCGTCACCTGGCCATCGATCGCGGCGGAGCCGTGACTCGGGCGCGCAGAACGATCTACGAGCTGGGCGTTCGCGTCGACCGGGCCATCGACCTCCGCGATCCGGCTGTCCTGCAACTCATCGGCCGCGACGACACCCCTGGCTGCTGGCTCGACCCGCGGATCGCGCGCGCGGTCGCCACCTTCTTCCGCGACGCGCTCACCGTCCAGGCGGTGCTCGTGCCGAGCGTCGTGCACCTTGACGATCCGGAACGCTTCAACGTCGTCTGCTTCCTGGAGAACCTCCCGGCAAACCCCCGATCGTTCCTGCCGCGCGCGCGACGCCGGGCGACGGTGACGGTCGAGCCGGCAGCACTGGACCCCGGCGACGCGAGCTGATCAGCCCGCCATGCGCCGGCGGATCTCATCGGCGTAGTCACCGAAGTAGCGGCCGATGATCGGCAGCTCGAAGCTGCGCAGGATGCTCTCGGGCGGCTCGCGCTCCAGCAGGAAGCGGAAGGACTCGGCGACCAGCGCCTCCGGCGTGGCGCCGGGCGAAAGGTCGTCCAGCGTCGCACGATCGACGAGCACCTCGTGCTCCGTCTCGCGAGCACCGGCGCCCACGACGACGTGGCAGCGCCACCCGCCGTCCTGCGGCTCGCAGCGCACCGTTGGCGGCGCGTCGGTCATCCGGTCAGGCGACCGCCATTGCGCGCGTGCCTCGCATCGGGAAACCCTCGCGCTCCCACTCGTCGATGCCGCCCTCGAAGTCGATCACCTCGGTGAACCCCAGGTCCACCAGCTTCTGGGCGAGGGTCGGGCTGGCCGTGCAGCTGCGCGAGCTGCAGTAGACGACGATCGGCTGGTCCTTCGCCAGCAGGTCGGGCGCGACGCGCAGGGCGTCGCTGGCCGGGATGTTGATCGAGCCGGGAATGCGGGCCTCGTCGAAGCCCTCGCGCGCCAGCGCGTTGACGAGGACGGGTCGGTCATCGGAGCCGAGACGGTCGCGCAGCGTGCGCGCATCAATGGTCTGATACTTCTTCATGAGCGTCGCGCGCCGCACGATCGGTGCCAGCGTCGTCCGGCGCCATCGATCCGACCTCGGGATCCGGCCCCGATTCCTCGGCCGTGCGGGGCCGCCCGGAGACCATGGCGATGACCGCGCCGATAATGATCACGGTGGCCACGATCGTTCGGGGCGTGATCGGCTCCGACAGGAAGACCGCCCCGAGGGCGACCGCCACGATCGGGTTGACGTAGGCGTACGTGCCGACGGTCGACACCGACACGTGCGCCAACAGCCACGTGTACGCGGTGAAGGCCACGATGGAGCCGAAGACCACCAGGTAGGCGACCGCGACCAGCGAGCGCAGCGAGAACTCCGTGACGTCCGCACGTCCGATCTCGCCGAGCAGCACGCCGGCAGTCATGAGGGCCACCCCGCCGGCCAGCATCTCCATCCCGGTGAGCAGCAGGCCGGAGCGCGGCACTGGCGCGCGGCGGGCAACGAGGGAACCGGCCGCCCACGAGATCGCGGCGGCCACCACCAGGCCGATGCCGAGCGGGTCGAGATCCTCGATCCCCTCGACCGGCACGAGCAGGACTGCGACGCCGGTGGTCCCGGCCACCAGCCCGCCGATGACGAGTCCGCTCGGGCGGCGTCGTGTCAGGATGGCGTCGAAGACGGCGAGCCAGATCGGGACGGTGGCGACGAGGACGGCCGCCACTCCGGAGGGGATCCGCAACTCTGCCAACACGACACCCCCGTTTCCTCCCAGCAACAGAAGCGTCCCGATGATGGCCGCCGAACGCCAGTGCGCAGCCGTCGGTCGTTCGACTGGGCTCCGGGCTCGGCGCCAGCGGGCATGTGCCGCGAGAGCACCGAGGACGAGCGCACCTGCCGTGGCGTAGCGGGCCCCTGCCGCCAGCAACGGCGGCAGGGTCTCGATCATCACCGCGATGGCGAAGTAGGTCGAGCCCCAGACGACGTAGACGATGAGCAGCGCGACCACCACCGCCACGGTGGACGGTGCGGCCCGAGAGTCGGTCACGCGCCCGATTGTGATCTAGAACGCCTCGTCGTCGCCGGTCGGGTACTGCGCCTCCTGCTCGCCGGGCGGCTCGTTGGCCACGCCGGCCTGGTCGCTCTCGGCGGCCAGCGAGGTGTACCAGGGCTTCGCCTCGTGCCCGGGGCCATCCATCGGCTCACCAGGAACGTGCGTCTCGCTCGCGTCGACCGCCGCGCCCGGCGGCGCGCTCGTCGGAGGCTCGTCGATGCCCAGCGCGCCGGCATCGGCGCCCTCGATCACGTCGAGATCCTCGAGCTGTCGCTCCTTGTCCGTCATGCCGGCCGAAGGTGCACAATCGGTACCGATGTCGATCGGCGACCGACCCGAGCGTCGTCATCGGTGAAGGCCATCACCGCAGCGGGAGCACCGACCGATGAAGTACATGATGCTGATCGCCGGGAACGAGGACGTCTGGGCCGGGATCACGCCCGAGGAGGGAATGCGGCTCTACGGCGAGGTCAGCCGATGGTGGGGCGAGCATGCTCAGGCGGGCCGCATCGTCGGCGGGCATCAGCTCCAGCCGGTGGCGACCGCGACGACCGTGCGCCGGTCCGTGGACGGAGAGACGACGGTGACCGACGGTCCCTTCGTCGAGGGCAAGGAGGTCATCGGCGGGTACGGCATCCTCGATGTCGCCGATCTCGACGAGGCGATCGCGATCGCCTCCTCCTGGCCGATGCCCGACGTGCTCGAGATTCGTCCCGTGGTCGATGACGGCTGACCGCGCGGCGGTCGACGAGCGGCTGGCAGCCGTCCTGCGCGACGAGCGCGGCCGCCTCACCGCCTCGCTCGTCCGCATCCTCGGCGACTGGGACGCGGCGGAGGAGCTCGTCCAGGACGCGGCGGTCGCCGCCCTCGAACACTGGTCGACCGATGGAATTCCCCGCAACCCGGGGGCCTGGCTCATGACCGCCGCGCGGCGCAAGGGGGTCGACCGCCTCCGCCGCCAGGCGCGGTACCGGGAACGCATGGCTGAGCTGACGCGGGAGGCGACGGAGATGGATGCCGGCATCGCGACCGACGGGCCGATGGGAGCCGATGACCGCCTCCGCCTGCTCTTCACCTGCTGCCATCCGGCGCTCAACCGCGAGGCGCAGATGGCGCTGACCCTGCGCACGATCGGCGGCCTCGAGACGTCGGCCGTGGCGCGGGCGTTCCTCGTGCCCGAGGCGACGATCGCGCAACGGCTCGTCCGCGCCAAGCGCAAGATCCGCGACGCCCGGATCCCGTACCGCGTTCCCGAGCCGGCTGAGCTGCCGGCGCGTCTCGGCGAGGTGCTGCGCGTCCTCTACCTCATCTTCAACGAGGGCTACCTCGCGTCGACCGGCGAGGCTGCCGAGCGCCGCTATCTGGCGCAGGACGCCGAGTGGCTCACCTCGCTGCTGGTGCGCCTCATGCCGGACGAGCCGGAGGCCGTCGGGCTCCTGGCGCTCATGCGCCTCCACCTCGCGCGATCGAGCGCACGCTTCGCGGCCGATGGATCGCTCGTCCTCATCCCCGACCAGGACCGCTCACGCTGGGATCGGCAGGCCATCGACGAAGCGGTCGGTCTGCTGGGCCGTGCACGACGCGCCGGCCGGCCGGGGTCCTTCCAGCTCCAGGCAGCGATCGTCGCGGCCCACGCCGCGGCGCCATCGTGGCGGGCCACCGATTGGGTGACGATCGTCGACCTGTACGACGCGTTGCACCGGCTCGAGCCGACCCCGGTGGTCGCGCTGAATCGTGCGCTGGCCGTCGCCGAGCGGGACGGTCCGGCGGCTGCGCTGGCCCAGGTCGAGCCGCTGGCGGAGCGACTGGGCGGCTATCACCTCTTCCATGCGGCCCGAGCGGAGCTCCTGCGCCGTATCGGCCGCGGTGAGGACGCCCGAGCCGCCGACCGGCGCGCCCTCGAGCTGACCGACAACCCGGCCGAGCGGCGCCTCCTCCGCGAGCGGATCCGTCAGGCCGGGAGCGGCCGCTCGTCCGGCCCGACGTAGCGCACGTCCGGGCGGATGAGCACGTTGACCTCCGCCTGCTCCAGGCAGTGCGCCGTCCACCCCGCGTGCCGTGCCAGCGCGAATGTCGCCGGGAACAGGTTCGGCGGCAGGCCGACGCCCTGGAGCACCGCGGCGGCGTAGTACTCGACGTTCGTCTTGATCGGGTAGTCGGGCTTGAACTCGGCGAGCACGCGGAGGGCGATCTCCTCCACCGCGACCGCCTTGTCGAGCCAGCCGGCGACCCCGGACAGCCCCTCCGCCACGTGGCGCAGGGCCGCGGCGCGCGGGTCGTAGGCGCGATACACGCGGTGGCCGAAGCCCATCAGCCGTTCGCCGCGCTCGAGCGTCGCGCGGATCCACGCCTCGGCCTGGTCGACCGTTCCCATCTCGTGGAGCTGGTCCACGACCTCCGACGGCGCGCCGCCGTGCCACGGACCCTTGAGCGCGCCGATCGCTCCGACCACGGCGGACGCGATATCCGAGTGGGTGCTGATGATGACCCGCGCGGTGAAGGTCGAGGCGTTGAAGCCATGCTCCGCACCCACGATGAAGTACGCGTCCAGCGCGCGAGCCGAAGCCGCATCGGGGCGCTCGCCGCGCAGCTGGAAGAGGAAGCCGGCCGCCAGGCCGAGCGACGGATCCGGGTCGATCGGCTCGAGGCCGTCGCGCAGCCGCGCGAAGGCTGCCAGCGCTGACGGCGCAAGTGCGGTGACGGCACGGGCCTGCTCCACCGTCGGCGGCCACCCGGGTCCCGTCGCGGCGCCCCAGGCCGAGATCCCCGTTCGCAGCGCGTCCATCGCGTTCGCGGTCGGCGGGAGTCGTCGGAGGACCTCGAGGATGTCTCCCGGCAGCGGCGCGCAGGCAAGGTGGGCGGCCGAATCCCAGGTGTCGGTCCACAGGAGCTCGGCGACGGCGGCGTAGGTGCCACGCTCGACGAGCTCACCGATCGGATAGCCGCGGTAGACGAGGCGACCGTTCTCGCCGTCGACCCTGGCGAGCGATGTCTCCCCTGCCAGCACGCCCTTGAGGCCGGGCGAAAAGGCACTGGCGTCGGTGTTCATGCGAGGTGGAGTCTAGGGGAGCGGGCGGCGTAACGCCGTCCGCGAGCCGCGCGTCTTCACCGCGCGCCGAACCGTCGGCACCTTCGAACAGGAGGAACCCCATGCGAGCCCCCTCTCGCCTCACCGCCTCTATCGCGGGGCTCGTGCTGCTCGCCGGCTGCACGGGCGCCGATCCCTCGGCCTCTCAGCCGACCGGGCAGGAATCTGCCACACCGGCGGCATCGGCGGGGACGAGCGAGCCGCCGGCCTCGACCGCGCCGATTCCGACCACCGAGCCGATCCCGTCCGAGGACGTCGGGGCGTTCACCTGCGACCTGCCGATTGTCGAGAGCGGCACGGTGGCCGTCGCCAACATCGTCGACGTCCGCGTCGGCACCCACGACGGGTACGACCGCGTCGTGTTCGAGTTCGAGCAGGGCACGCCGGAGCTCACGCTCGACCGTGCCGAACCGCCCTTCACCCAGGACGGGTCCGGCCTGCCGATCGAGGTCGATGGATCCAGCTTCCTCGGCCTCGTCATGCGAGGCGGCACGAAGCAGACCGATGCCGGGACGAGCAGCTACGACGGCTCGACCGACATCGCGGCCGGGTTCCCGGCGCTGGTCCACCTCATCGAGGCGGGTGACTTCGAACGGCAGAGCAGCTGGTATCTGGGGCTCACCGGCGAGGCGTGCGTCCGGGTGCTGCTCCTCGAGGGGCCGCCTCGGCTGGTCATCGACGTCGAGCACCCATGACGGCTGACGCGACCGGCGCGCCGGACACCCGGGACGAGACACCCGAGGGCATCCGAGACGCCGGTCGCGTCGTGCTGATCGGCGCCTCGCTCGGCGTCGCCGGACAGCTCCTCTTCTTCGACGTCGCCCTGGGCGTCAACTTCCCGATCGCGATCCTCCTCCTGCTCGCCGGCGGCTGGGTTGCCCGCAGGCCCGACACTCGCCCCTCGTCGACAGATGCCTGGCTCGGACCGGCGGCGGTGCTCTTCGCGGCCTTCGCCGCCCTCAGATCCGATGCCACGCTGGTCGGGCTCGACGTGCTCACCGCGCTGGGGCTGAGCGGTGCCGCCCTCGCCACCTTCGGCGGGCGAGAGCTCGTGCGGCGGCCGCTGCCCGCGGTCCTGCAGGCCGGCTTCGGCGTCGCGGGGTGGGTCGGAGCCGGCGCGGTGGCTGCGCTGGTGGCCGCCCGCCGCGCGCTCCCGCCGAGACGGCGACCCGCCGACCGGGCTCGACCGATCGTTCCGGTCCTGCGCGGGCTGTTGATCGCCGCCCCGGTCCTCGTCGTCTTCGTCACCCTCTTCGCATCGGCCGACCCGATCTTCGCGCGCACGGTCGAGGACCTCGTCGGGCTCGATCTCGACGCCGGTGATCTGACCGGCCGGCTGGTGCTGACGGCCGCAATCGCCTGGATCGCAACCGGGGCAGTGGCCATGACGGCCTCGAGGCCGCCGGGCGCCATCGAGGCTCCCGGCCGGGCCCCGACCGCGTGGCGGCTCGGCGCGACGGAGGCGATGACGGTCCTGCTCCTCGTGAATGCCGTCTTCGCCGGTTTCGTCGCCCTCCAGGCGGCCTACCTCTTCGGCGGCCTCGACACCATGCGGGCCATCGGCCTCTCCTACGCGGACTACGCGCGCCGCGGCTTCTTCGAGCTCGTGGCGGTGGCGGTGCTCGCGGTGGGCCTGGTCGTCGCCATCGACCGGCTGGCGCGGGCGCGCCCCGCCCGACTCATCGGCTCCGGCGTGGCGCTGATGACCCTCAGCGGGGCGGTCCTCGTCTCATCGGCCCATCGCATGCGCCTCTACCAGGAGGCGTATGGATGGACGGAGCTGCGGCTCTACGTGCTGGCGACGATCGCGGTCCTCGGGGTCGTGCTGATCGGCATGGTCGCCGGTCTGCTCGTGGATCGCGTCCGATGGATCGGCCATGTGGCCGTCATCGCCGGGCTCGTCGTCGGTATCGGCCTGAACGTCGTCGGTCCCGTCCGCTTCATCACCGAGCAGAACGTCGCGCGCCTGGTCAACCCGTCGCTCGTTCCCGAGCATGGCACGGAGGGACTCGACGAGCTCTACCTCGCCTCGCTGGGGGACGACGCCGTGCCGGCCCTCCTACGCGCGCTGCCGGTGCTGGATGGGAAGCGAGCCGAGTGGCTCGAACTCGATCTCGCGCTGCGACTGCAGCTCCTTCGCGAGCCGGGGCTCGAGGCATGGCAGGCATGGAACCTTGGACGCGAGATCGCCCGCGACGCGCTCGAATCCGCGGATCTGCAGTCGCCCTGATCAGGCGACCGCCACCCCGTCCCGATAGACGGTGTCGATCCGCTCCGCGAGGGTTGCCACCTCCAGCGGGTCGCCGCTCAGGACGACGAGGTCCGCGCGCTTCCCGGGCTCCAGCGTGCCGAGCTCGTCCGAGAGTCCCATGAGCCCGGCCGCCGAGCGGGTCGTCGCCTCGATCGCCTGCATCGGGGTCATGCCGCCCTCGACCATGAGGGCGAGCTCGCGCAGATTCTGCCCGTGCGGGGTCACCCCGGAGTCGGTCCCCATGGCGACCTTCACGCCCGCCTCGACCGCGCGCGCGAACGAGGAGCGGTGGATCTCGACGACTTCTCGCGCCTTGGCCACCGATGCGGCCGGGATGGCTGCACCGGCGTCGGCGGCGTCGATCACCCCGCGCGGCGCGACGAGCGTCGGCACGAGCCAGGTGCCGCGGTCGAGCATCATCTGGATCGCCTCGTCGTCGAGGTAGATCCCATGCTCGATCGACCGGATGCCGGCCCGGATCGCATTCTTGATCCCCGGCGTCGCCTGGGCGTGGGCCATCACGGAGATGCCCGCGGCGCTGGCCTCCTCGACCAGCACCTCGAGCTCGCCTGGCCGGAAGTGGGCATGCGTCGGCTTGTCGCGCGGTGACAGGACACCACCCGACGTGGCGACCTTGATCACGTCGGCGCCCATGCGCACCAGCTCGCGCACCTTGGCGCGCATCTCGTCCGGTCCATCGACGATCGTATCGGGGACGCCGGGATGTTTCGTCAGCAGTGCCTGGATGGTTCCACCGAAGGGCATCCATCCGTCGCCGTGACCGCCCGTCTGACTGATCATCGAGAGGCTGATGTGCATCCGTGGGCCAGCGATGATGCCGTCCTCGACGGCCTGCTTCACCCCCAGGTCGGCACCGCCGGCGTCCCGGACCGTTGTGATGCCGATCCGGAGCGTGGCCTCGAGGTTCCCCGCCGCCTGGAAGAACCGGTAGCTGAACGGAGTCTGGACGAGGCGCATCGTGTCGATGCTGCTGACGACGACGTGGGTGTGGCAGTCGAACAGGCCGGGCAGCACCGCCTTTCCGGCGAGGTCGACGCGATCGTCGCCATCCAGCCCGGATCCGATCTCGACGATGCGGCCGTCCTCCACGACGATGTCGGCCGACGACGGAGCTGCGCCCGTGCCGTCGACGACGGTGGCGCCCGCGAACAGCGTGCGTGTCATGGCGACGAGGCTACCAGCGCCGCGCATCTCCGGTAGCATCGGTGGCCCACTCCCAAGGAGACCTCATGGCCGATCACCTCGCGCCGCCGTCCGGTGCGCTCGACACCTCGAAGTCCTACACCGCGATCTTCAAGACCGAGAAGGGCGACATCACGGTCGAGCTCTTCGCCGACCGTGCCCCCCTGACGGTCGAGAACTTCGTGAACCTCGCCCGTGCCGGGTTCTACGACGGCACCACGTTCCACCGCGTGATCAACGGCTTCATGGCCCAGGGCGGCGATCCGACCGGCACCGGGACCGGCGGGCCTGGCTACCAGTTCGGCGACGAGTTCCACCCCTCGCTGCGCCACGATGGGGCCGGCGTGCTCTCGATGGCCAACGCGGGACCGGGGACGAACGGCAGCCAGTTCTTCATCACCCACGGACCGACCCCGCACCTCGACGACCGCCACAGCGTGTTCGGCAAGGTGACCGCCGGCATGGACGTGGTCAGCTCGCTCCGCGAGCGCGACCCGCAGCGCGACCGCCAGCCGGGTGACCGGATCGAGACGATCGAGATCCGCGAGTCCTGAATCGACGACGAACCGGCCGCGTCAGGCGGCGCGCGCCGGCTCGTACAGCAGCGCGAACGTGGTGGCCGGGTCCGGCGCGAAGGCCATCCGGGTGTTGCAGGCGCGGCACACGAGCTCGTCATCGGTCTCGTTGACCTCGAAGACGACCTCGTCGTCGCACCAGGCGCAGTCGAGAAGAATGTTCATGCATCGCACGATGCGCGTGGATCGCGACAACTTGCGTGTCGCGAATCGACCGGCCCATGACGAATCGGTCATGCACGCCGGCGGCACCGATGCGGTAGCCTAGGGCGGTCGGATGCATGGCTGGGACGCTCTGCTCCGATGTCCGCCAGAGCGGGTCTGGCGGGAGTAGGCGCGCTCCCGGACGAGGTTCGATCGGTCTTCCTGTGAGCGCTCATCCCGCACCCTACCTTCGCGCCGCCATGGCGGATTGGCGCGCCTTCGCGTCCCGCCAGTACCGGCTCTTCCGCGTCATCGCGGTCGCCCAGGGCTTCATCGGCGCCCTGACCGGTCCCGCGATCATGATTCCGCTGCTGCTCGCCCTTGGCGCGCATCCGGCGCTGGCGACCGCGCTGGCCGTCCTGCCGGCCATGGGAACGATGTCACAGCGATGGCTCCCCGCCTGGCTGGACCGCACCGATGGCAACCTGCGCGGGATCGTCGTGACGTTGGCGACGGTCGGCGAGCCGCGCGGCTTCCTCCTCGCCGCGATCGTCGCCCTCACGGCGGCCGGCTGGCTTCCCGCCGGCGTGACCATCGCGCTCATCGGCGTGATCGGCGGCGTGCTCGGGGCGCTGGGGTCGATCGCCTTCAGCCTCCAGCAGTCGTGGTACCAGATCATCCTGCCGGACGACCAGCGGCGGCTGGTGGCGCCACGGCTCGGCGGCATCACGCTCGGCATCGGCTCGGTGGTGCTCCTGCCGATCGCGCTGCTGATCGACGGCCTGGTGGCCGGCATCGGCCTGTGGGCATACGCCGCCCCGCTGCTCATCTCGGGGCTTGCCGGCATCGTTCCGCTCGTCGTCCTGCGCCGTCTGCCGGCCCCCGGGCGGATCCGCGTTCCGCGCTCGATGCCGTGGAGCGACGAGGCGCAGTCGCGGCTGCGCCGCCACGGCAACGTCATGAGCCTGGCGCTGCTCTCGGCCGGCCTCTCGCCGTTCCTGTCGGTCTACGCCATCAGCGTGCTCGGTACCGGCGCCGGCTTCGCCATCGCACTGAGCGCCATCAGCTCCGGGACACTGGTCCTCGCGTCGCTCTTCGTGAGCTCGCACCTCCGCGGCGGGTCATCGTCGCGTCTGCTGCGGAACTCGTTCGTGCTGCGTTCCGCGGCCCTCTTCCTGGGGCTTGCCGCGCACCCGCTGAATCCGCTTGCGCCCGTGGTGCTCGTGGTCGTCACCGTCCTCCTGGCGATGGGCGACACGGCGGGCCAGCTCGCGGCCAACGAGCGGCTGATGCGCCTCGCCACCGGCCCGAATGTGCTGGCCTTCCAGAGCCACTTCGTCGTCCGCAACGTCGGCGCCTACACCGGCGGCATCGCCGCGTCGTCGCTCGTGATGCTGCTGGGTGGCTACCCGGCGTTCGCGATCCTGTTCGTGAGCTCCGGCCTGGTGCGCGTTGCGGCGGCGCGCGCGACCCAGACCCAGCCGCGCGGCGAGGTGAGCACCGACACGCAGGTGGTGTCCGTCTAGGATGGCTTGCGCATTTGCGCAAGTGGTGAGATCATGCCGCCGATGACCGCGCTCCTTACCACCGAGGCCGATCGCGTGCGCGCGGCCGGCATCGCACGCGCCCTCGCCGACCCGAAGCGACTCTGCGTCGTGGAGCGGCTCGGGAAGGGCGAGCGCAGCGTGAGCGACCTCTCCCGTGACATCGGCTGCCAGGTCCCGAACATGAGCCAGCACCTGTCCGTGCTGCGCTCAGCGGGGCTCGTGACCAGCCGTCGGGAAGGGAGCACCGTCTTCTATCGGCTCGTGGACGATCGCATCCTCGACGCCTACCGATTGCTGCAACAGGTCACGGGCTAGACGCCCCATCCAGGAAGGAACCGTACATGTCCGCCAATGTCCAGGAAGTCACCGACGCCACGTTCGACACCGACGTCCTCCAGAGCGAGAAGCCGGTCGTCGTCGACTTCTGGGCCGAGTGGTGCGGCCCCTGCCGCATGGTCGCCCCGGAGATCGAGAAGCTGGCGAGCAAGTACGCCGGCAGCGTGGAAGTCCGCAAGCTGGACGTCGACGCGAACCCCCAGACCGCGATGAAGTACGGGATCATGAGCATCCCGACGGTCGCGATCTTCGCCCCCGGCGAGGCGCCGCGAGCCGCCGTCGGCTTCCGCCCGGCCGAGGCGCTCGAGGAGGCATTCGGGCTGTCGCGCTTCGAAGCCGCCAGCTGAGCAACCGACACTCGACGGCGCGTTCGCCCTGCGGGGCGGGCGTGCTTTCGTGTTCCTGACGTCGATCAGCCGGAACGGCATACTAGGCGGCCGATGCGCCGCTCCCTGACCGCCGTCCTGTTCGGCACCTTCACGCTCCGATTCAGCACGGGGCTGACCGGCGCGCTCCTCGTCTACTACCTGGCCGAACTCGAGGGCTTCGGTGCCGACCGCGTCACCGCCTTCGAGGTCGGGATCCTCACCGCGGCGTTCTACGTCGCCGAGCTCGTCCTCTCCCCCGTCTTCGGCATGCTGTCGGACCGGATCGGATCGCGTCGCGTCATGCAGTACGGCCCAATGTTCGGGGCGGTGGCCGTGGTCATGACCGCGCTCACCACCGATCTGTTCCTGCTGGGCATCACGCGCTGGCTGGAGGGCGCTGCGGCGGCGGCCAGCATCCCATCGATCCTCGGCTTCATCGCCGTGGCAACCTCCCACGACGAGGCACTCCGGGGCCGTGTCGTGGCACGGTTCGAGGCCGCCACGCTCGCCGGTCTCGGCCTGGGGCTGGTCGCGGGCGGTGGGCTGTGGGCGCTGCTCGATCGCAACGCGTTTTACCTCAACGCCGTGCTGTACGGGGTCTCGTTCCTCATCTATCGCTACGGCGTGACCGACGGGGGCGTGGCCGAAGCCGAGGCGGAGGTGGTGGCGGCGGAGACGGAGGAGCTCGGCGCCGGTGGCGTCGCCGCCCTCGCGCGCGGCTTCGATCTCGCGCGCTATCGGGGCGTCCTCGCGAATCCCGCCGTCTGGCTGCTGGCTCCGACGTGGATCGCCGTGAATGCCTTCATCGGAGCGTGGACGAGTCAGTCGATCTTCCAGCTCGTCAACGAGCCGCGATCCGGCTTCGAGGACCAGCTGCTCATGGGTGGCTTCGAGCCCGCGCAGGTCAGCATCGGCCTCGCGGTCGCCCTGGCCGTCTTCTTCGCCGGCCTCTTCTACTGGGGCAATCGCTTCAAGCGCTACCGTCGCACGACGATCATGGGAATCGGCATCGTCGGCGGGGTGGTGATGGTCGCCGCCGTCTACGGACTGAACCATGCGGCCGGAGCGCTCGCCATCGCCCAGGTGCCGCTCGCGCTGGTGGCGGCGGCCGGCCTGTTCGTCCTCGCGGGGGCGACGCCGGCGGCGCTGGGCATGCTCGCCGACGTGAGCGAGCAGCATCCCGCCGATCGTGGCGCCATCATGGGCCTCTACTCGGTGTTCCTGGCCATCGGGCAGGTGGTCGGGTCGCTGTCGGGTGGCGGGGCGGCCGAGCTGCTGGGGATCGACGGACTGCTGCTCGCCTCGGTGGGCCTCCTCCTGCTCGCACTCGTGCCGTTGCGCTGGCTGCGTGGCTCGGAGCACCTCGTCACCCGATCCGACACCCCGATCACGGAGGCCGCCGCCTGATGCGCCTGTCGCAGCTCTTCTTCGCCTCGCTCCGCGACGATCCCGCCGAGGCCGAGATGGTCTCGCACCGCCTGCTCGTGCGCGCCGGCTACGTCCGGCAGCTCGGGGCCGGCATCTACTCGCTGCTGCCGCTCGGCTTCCGCGTGCAGCAGCGGATCGAGCAGGTCATCCGCGAGGAGATCGACGCCATCGGCGGGCAGGAGATGGAGATGCCGGTCGTCCACCCCGCCGACCTGTGGCGGCGCTCCGGGCGCTACGCGAAGATCGGCCCCGAGATGGCGCGCTTCAAGGACCGCGGCGAGCGCGACATGGTGCTGGCGATGACCCACGAGGAGGTGGTGGCGCAGCTCGTCGGCGAGATCGTCAACAGCTACCGCCAGCTGCCGATCATCGTCTACCACTTCCAGACGAAGTTCCGTGACGAGCCTCGTGCGCGCGGCGGCCTCGTGCGGGTCCGCGAGTTCGTGATGAAGGACAGCTACTCGGTCGACGCCGATGCCGCGGGGCTGGATCACAGCTATGACCTGCACCACGCCGCGTACGAGCGCATCTTCGCGCGGCTGGGCCTCGAGGTGGTGGCCGTCGGATCGGACGTGGGGATCATGGGCGGCTCGGGAGCGCACGAGTTCATGGTCATCAACCCGCACGGCGAGGACACGCTCGTGCTGTGCGACGCCTGCCGGTACGCCGCGAACCAGCAGGTGGCGCGCGTCGCGACCCGGCCGCCCGAAGCCGAGGAGCCGATGCCGCTCGAGGAGGTCGACACACCGGGAACGGAGACGATCGCCGCGCTCGCCGCCTTCCTCGAGATCCCGACCTCGCGCACCGCCAAGGCCGCCTTCTTCGTCACCGGGGACGGCCGGCTGATCACGGCCATCGTGCGCGGTGACCACGACGTCAACGAGACGAAGCTCGGCAACGCGGTCAGCGCGATCGGCGGCCTGCGCCCGGCGACCGCCGAGGAGATCCGGGCGGCCGGCATGGAGCCCGGCTATGGCTCACCGGTCGAAGCCCACGACACCGTCGTGGTGGTCGACGCGCTGGCCGCGGCCTCGCCGAACCTGGTGGCGGGGGCGAACCGCCCCGGCGTTCACCTGCGGAACGTCAACGTCGGCCGTGACTACACACCGGACGCGACCGCCGACATCGCCAGCGTGCGCGCGGGCGACCCGTGCCCGGACTGCGGCGCATCCGTGCGGCTGGCCCAGGGGATCGAGGTCGGCAACATCTTCAAGCTCGGTACCGACTTCACCGAGTCGCTCGATGCCACCTTCCTCACGGAGGCCGGCGAGCGTCGCCATCCGTTCATGGGCTCGTACGGGATCGGCCTGGGACGCGCCATGGCGTGCATCGTCGAGGCCCATCACGACGAGAAGGGCATCGCCTGGCCGATCGAGGTGGCACCGTACCGGGTGCACCTCGTCGCCATCGGCGCGCGCAAGGCCCCGGAGGTGGCGACCGAGGCCGCTGCGCTCTACGAGCGACTGACCAAGGCGGGCGTCTCGGTCCTGTACGACGACCGCGACGAGTCGCCGGGCGTCAAGTTCACCGATGCGGAGCTGCTGGGAATGCCGACCATCGTCACCGTCAGCCCGCGGGCGCTGGCTGCCGGCGGCGTCGAGGTCACCGACCGTGCCTCGGGCGAGCGCTCGGTGCGCCCGGTCGACGAGCTCGTCGCCGAGCTGACCGGCCCATGAGCGACTACCCGCACGGTGACGCGCTCATCCCAGCGTCCTTCGACCAGCACACGGTCATCCTCCTCGTCCGCCCGGCCGATGCGCCGGCGTTCAGCGAGGATGAGCTCGATCGGCTCCAGGAGGCGCACCTCGGCTACCTGCGCGAGCTGGCACGCCGGGGCGTGCTCGTCGCGAACGGGCCGCTGGCCGACCAGATCGACGAGCGCCTTCGCGGCATCTCGATCTACGCGCTGCCACTGCAGGAGGCGCTGGAGCTCGCCCGCGCCGATCCGATGGTTCGGGCGGGACGCCTCGCGATCGACGGAGCGCGCTGGCTCACCGCGGCGGGCACGGCTCGGTTCGGTCCAGGCGGCTAGCGAAGCTGCGGGAAGACCTCGGCGGCGATCCGCTCCAGCCGGGTGGTGTCGGCGACGCCGCGGACGCTGAAGATCACGTGTTGGGCGCCGGCCTCGCCGAGCGCGCCGAAGCGGTCCACCAGCGTATCGGCGGACTCCTCGTCGGGGTCGACGCGGAGGAGCACCGTCCGCTCGATCTCGTCGTACGGCCGGCCGACCTGGTCGCAGTGCTCGCGCAGGATCTCCAGCTTGCCGCGGACGAACTCGGGCCCCTGCCGGCCGAACAGGTTGCAGGCGTCGGCGTACTGGGCCACCAGGCGAAGCGTCTTCCGCTCTCCTCCGCCGCCGACCATGATCGGGACGCGGGGCCGGCTGATCGATTGCGGCGAGTTGATGAGGTGCGTCGCGGTGACTCGGTGACCGCTGAATGCCTCCTGCGTGCCGCTCCCGCCGGTCCACATCTGGTGGGCCATCTGGAGCGTGTCCTCGAGGAGCTCGAACCGCTCCCGCAGTGGCGGGAAGCCGAACCCGAGCCCCTTCGACTCGTGCTCGTTCCAGGCGGCGCCGATCCCGAACCACGCCCGCCCGCCGGACAGCACGTCCAATGTGGTCGCCGCCTTGATCGCGAGTGCCGGGGCGCGATAGTGCACGCCGCCGACCATCAGCCCCAGCCGCGCTCGCTCGGTGTGGGCTGCGAGGAAGCCGAGCGCGGTGTGGCCCTCCAGCATCGGGGCCTCAGGCGGGCCGAGGCCGCGGATCTGGAAGAAGTGGTCCATCACCCAGATCGAGTCGAATCCCACATCGTCAGCGGTGCGGGCGACCCGGGCCAGCGTCGGCCCGATCGCGGCCGCCCCACCGGGCCAGGTGAACTGGTTGATCTGCAGCCCGAATCGCACGCGAGGATGGTGCCACGATCAGCGGTCAACCGGTCGACGCCAGCTCCTGGCGCTGCATTGCTGCCGAGAGCTCGTCGGCAGCGATCCGGTTGCGCCCCGCGCGCTTGGCAATGTAGAGCGCCGCATCCGCGCGTCGCAGCAGCGGCTCCGGGTCGCGTCCGTCCGCCGGATCGCACAGCGCCACCCCCGCGGAGATCGTGAACGGCGGGACGGCGTGCGCGGCTGAGGCTTCGGCGGCGGCCCGGACGCGCTCGGCCACCTGGAGGGCCCCGTTGAGGTCGATGTTCGGCAGCAGGAGGAGGAACTCCTCGCCGCCGTACCGGAAGGCGAGGTCATCGTTGCGCGTGGCGGCGCGCAGGATCTGGCCGAGGTGGCCCAGGGCCGCATCGCCGGCAAGGTGGCCGTGCTCATCGTTGTAGGCCTTGAAGTGGTCAATGTCGAGGAGGACGAGTGCGAATCGCGTCGGACGCACCTGGTCGCCCTGCTGGAGCAGGCGGGCAATCGCTTCGTCGAGCGCATAGCGGTTACCGACGCCGGTGAGAGAGTCGCGGCGGGCCACCCGATTGAGTTCGCGGTTCAGCTCGCTCACCTGTGCCTCCTGGCGCTGTGCGTAGCGGCTGAGATTCCGAAGCAAGAACTGCTGCTCGAGCATCCCTCGCATCCGCACCTGCCACAGGCCGTGACCGACGACGCTGATCAGTCCTGCGATCAGGGCGGCCAGGACGAGGCTCACGCGATCAAACTCGGTGAGTGCCGGCTCCAGCGGTCCGGCGGCCGCGAGGGCAACGACCGCGATCGCCGATCCGACGGCTGCCGCGTGCCATCGCTGCGACCATGGCATGATCAACCCCACCCCCACCAGCAGCGTGGCGAGTTGGGCGGCGTCGAGCAGCCGGTCCGATGGTGCGAGCGCGAGGCCAACAAGGATCACGCCGCAGGCCACCAGGAGCAGGAGCAGGGCCGGTGGCTCGCCGCGCAGTCGGCGGCGGCGAGTAGCCAGGCCGACCATCAGGCTCACGGCCGCGGCCGCGAGGTTGTAGGGCATGAGCGCGCCGACCTCGGGCTTCTCGACCGCGAGATTGAACGCGAGGTCGATGACGATGACGGCCGCCAGGACGGTCGCCCCGAGGGTGACCGCGCGGCGCATGCCACGCGCCTCGGCGCGCTGCACGCGGCGGCGGACCGACGGCGGCAGGGGGGCGCGTCGGCCGGTCGCCGGGCTCGGCCAGGAGGGCGACAGCACGCTCGAATGCTGCGTCATCGGTTCCGGGGGGCAATCCATCGAAGGTCCTCCCCCCTCCTGGCACGGCTCGTGCCTCTGGGCGTGCAGGAGGACACCCATGAGTGAGCAGAGCTACACCGGCAGCACCCAGGGCGAGACGCAGGGGCCCGAACAGGAGCCGACCGAGGTCGGCGACCAGGATCCGGCGAATCGTGACCCACGACCGGATGGACCGATGGATCAGCCCGCCGACGCCGACGAGGCGAGCGACGACTTCGGCGAGAGCCCGGACGCCGCCTACGGGCAGCGCGAGGGCCAGGCGGATCCCCGCGTCGGGAGCTGACCCAGCCCGGGGGGATGGGCGCCGGCGCCGGGTGAGGGGCTAGCATCGGCCGCGTGACTGAGCGCAACCGGGCCGACGTCGTCATCGTCGGTGGTGCCATCATCGGCTCCGCGGTGGCCACCTTTCTGGCGAGCCGACCCGATTTCGACGGCCGCGTCGTCGTCGTCGAGCGCGATCCGACCTACCGCGCCTCGTCCACGACGCTCTCGGCGGCCAGCATCCGGCTCCAGTTCAGCACGCCGCTCAACATCGAGATCAGCCGATTCGGCCTCGAGGTCATCCGCCATCCCGAGCGCTTCCTGGCGGTCGACGGCGAGGTTCCACAGCTCGACTTCGTCGAGAACGGCTACCTGTTCCTGGCGACCGACGCGGGGCGCGCCACCCTGGAGCACAACCACGCTGTGCAACGGTCGCTCGACGTGCCGGTTGAGCTCCTGACCCCCCGGGCCCTCCGGGAGCGCTTCGGGTGGATCAATGTCGACGACCTGGCAGGGGCGTCGCTCGGCCTGGCCGACGAGGGGTGGTTCGACGCCTATGCCCTGCTCCAGGGGTTCCGGCGTCGGGCGCGAAGCCTCGGCGTCGCCGAGCTCGTCGGCGAGGTGACCGGGGTGGACGTCGACGCCGATCGCGCGGTCGCGGTCCGCCTGGCCGATGGATCGCGGATCGAGACCGACTGGGTGGTGAATGCCGCAGGACCGCGGGCCGCCGAGGTGGCGGGCATGGCGGGCATCGACCTCCCGGTGCGGCCGCGCAAGCGCTTCGTGTACCACTTCGAGGCGCCGATCGGCCTCGGGGCAGCACCGCTGACGATCGATCCCTCGGGGATCTACTTCCGGCCCGAGGGGCCGGCCTACCTTGCGGGTTACTCGCCGATCGGCGACGACCCCGATCCGGACACCCTCGACCTCGTCGTCGACCGATCCCGCTTCGAGAGCCACGTCTGGCCGGCCCTCGCGCACCGGGTCCCGGCCTTCGACCGGCTGCGGCTGCTCGACTCGTGGGCCGGGCACTACGAGGTCAACACCCTCGACCACAACGCGATCATCGGCCCGCACCCCCGCGTCCGGAACCTGCTGTTTGCGAACGGCTTCTCCGGCCACGGGCTGCAGCAGGCCCCGGCGGTGGGGCGCGGCCTGGCCGAGTGGATCGCCGCCGGCCGCTACGAGTCGCTCGACCTGTCGCCCCTCGGCTACGAGCGCGTCGAGCGCGACGAGCCGTACGTGGAGCTGAACGTCGTCTGACGCCTCAGGCGGCGCAGCCCTCGTTGGCGGGATGCGGGTCGTGGAAGGTGACCGTCCCCTCCGGCGCACCGCGGAGCACCTGCCGCGTGTCGATCACCACCGATCCGTCCGCGTCCAGCTCGACGGCGAAGCGGTCCATGCCGCGCGACGCCGGGCCCTTCTCCAGCTTCTCACCGAGGATGTTGTACGTGCTGCCGTGGCACAGGCACTCGAAGCGCGACCGTTCCTCGCAGAGCTTCGGGACCTGGCAGCCGAGGTGCGGGCAGCGACGCCAGAGGGCGATCAGGTCTCCCGCCGCGGGGCTCGGGAGGCTGACCTCGTCGCCCGATGCGAGGGCGCGGGCGGCCGGGGCGTTGACGAGGAAGCTGTTGGCGCGCGTCGCCGCGTACGGCTGGCCCTCCGCGAACCTCGGCTCCGCGACCAGGATGTCCTGGAGCGTGCCGATCCGGATCCGGGCACCGAGACCCTCGGTGATGTTCGGCCAGGTGAACGCGAGGGACGCCCCGATGAACTCGAGCGAGAGGAGGCCAACCCCGGCCCCCAGCGCGCGACGCAGGAATGAGCGACGGCTGACGTCGCGATCGACGGGCATCGGCGGTCCTCCCCGGGGCCGGGTCGATCAAGCGCCGTCGCCGGGGCCGTCCGCAAGGGGCGGATGTCCCAGTCACACCGGGATGCACCGGTGCCGCCATCGGCGTAGGCTGGGCCGAACGGGCAATGGGGAGGAACGCGAGTGCGGATGCTGTTCACCGCGCAGCCGGCCGCCGGTCACGTTAACCCGATGCTGCCGATCGCTCGCGCGTCGCGTGATGCCGGCCATGACGTCCGCTTCGCCGCTCCGGCTGACGCGATTCCGTGGATCGAGGCGGCTGGCATCGAGGCAGTCCAGGCCGGAGCAAGCCAGGCGGCGGTTCGAGCCGCCCACCCCGATTCCATCGACCATGTGCTGGATCCGCGCTGGTTCCCGGACGTCATCTTCGCCCGCTTCCGCCCACGCGCCATGGTGCCGGACCTGCTCCGCGTCATCGATGACTGGCGGCCAGATGTGCTGGTGCGTGAGCTCAGCGAGTATGGGGCCGCCATCGTATCGGAGCTGACGGGCATCCCGAACGCCACGATCGAGATCGCACCGAACAATCCGGAGCAGCTGGCGTGGGCCTTCGGGGACGGGCTCGCCGAGACGCGGGCGGTGTTCGGGCTACCGCTGGACCCCGACCTGTCCATGTTGTTCCGCTACCTCGGGCTGGCGTTCGGTCCGGCGCGACTCGACGCCCCGGGCGCATCGGCCGTGGGGACGCGCCACTACCTCCGGCCGGCCGCGTTCGACGCGTCGGTGGCATCCGACGCTCCGGCATGGCTCGAGGAGCTCGGACCGCTTCCCGTGGTTCATGCCACGCTTGGAACCAGTGGCTTCAATCGAGCCGTCCACGTCCTCCGAACCGTCGTCGACGCCCTGTCCAATGACGACCTCCAGCTGATCGTGACGGTCGGTCCGACCGGTGACCCGGCGACACTCGGGCCCGTGCCGGCATCGGTGCGTGTCGAACGCTACATCCCGCACACCGCGCTCTTCCCCCATTGCCGGGTCGTGATCGCTCATGGCGGTCGGGGCACGATGATGAACGCCATCCGTCACGGAATCCCGCAGCTCGTCCTTCCCCAAGGGGCCGACCAATTCGCCAATGCGGAGATCTGCGTACGCGAGGGAATCGGCAGCGCACTGATGCCCGACGAGGTCACTCCGGCTGCAGTCCGCTCGGCCGTCCGAGCGTTGATCGACGATGACGCCACACGGACACGCATCCGATCGCTCAACGACGAGATGGATCACCTGCCCGGCCTCGCGCATGGCGTCACGCTCCTCGAACGACTCGCCCGCGAGCGCGGCCCGATCCCGCGAACCCACTGACCTGTCAGGTCGGGCCGATGCGGCAGTACTCCCGGGGAAGATCCATGCCCGCCGTGACGCGGTGCGCCTCGTCGGCGCCCGCGAGGATCGCGTTCCAGTCGACCGTGGCGGCGAGGGCGTCCCCCATCCGACGAAGCGCGCCGAGCTGGTCGACCGCGTCGAGGCCGATGTCGCGATCCAGCTCCAGATCGATCCGGTAGAACGCCGCCTCGGGCCAGTGGCGATGCACGAGCTGGGTCTGCTGCTCGGCCGGTGAACGGAGGAGCTCGGAGAGCGTCCACCCCAGCCAGCTCGGCAGCCAGGTCGGGCGCTCGCGATGCAGGAACCGACCGGTGCCCAGGCTCACGACGACAGTCGAGGCCGGCTCATACCCCTGGGCGTAGTGAAACGCCTCCACGCAGGCCTGGTAGACCGGGTTGCCGGCGACGCCGATGCCGCCGTCGATCAGTTCGCCGATCCCCGGGATCGTCCACGGCGCGAAGTAGGTAGGTGCCGCAGCGGAGGCGGTCATCGCGTCCGCGAGCGGCACGTGGCCAGCCCGACAGGCGTTGGCGGGACTGTCGCGCACGAAGTACCAGGGCATACCGTCGGTGAGGCGCTTCCCGGTGATGAGGATGTCGACCGGCGCGTCATTCAGCGCCCAGTCGCGCGCCACCTCGGGCAGCTCCTCGCGGATGAGGGCGTGCAGGCGCCGCGTGTCGTACATCTCGCCGCGGAAGAACCGCGCCAGGTCCGAGAGCACCGGGATGCGCCGGAACAGGTCGGGGGCGCGCTGAGCGTAGACATCGGCGAGGCGCGCGGCGGAGACGCCGGCCACGAGGCCGCCGGCCACGATCGCTCCTGTCGAGCTGCCGGCCACGAAGTCGAAGCTCTCGCGCGCCGGCCGCCCGGTCGCCGCCTCCAGGGAGGCGAGGACCGTGGCCGGGATGATCCCCCGGATGCCGCCGCCGTCAATGGTCAGGATTCGTCGCATGTCCCCATCCTCCCCGGCCGATGCGACAGCGGTGCGTCGCGAACGGCTCAGCGGCCCTTTGCCGCGATCTCCGGCGCCAGCCCTGCGGCCCGCGCCTCGGCGGCCTTGCGCTGCTTCGCCTCCTCGGTGTGCTGCCGGTGCACGGCAACGACCTCGTCGGGACTTCCCTCCAGGGCGACGTGGCCGCTCTCGAGGAGCAGCGCGCGGTTGCAGTACTCCTTCACCCAGGCCATGTCGTGGGTGACCAGGACCACGGCCTTCGAGTCGCGGACCAGCTCCAGGACCCGGGCCTTCGACTTGGCGCGGAAGGTCGCGTCGCCGGTGGCGAGCACCTCGTCCAGCAGCAGGATGTCGGGGTCGACCGAGGTCGCGATGGCGAACCCGAGCCGCGCGCGCATCCCGGCCGAGTACGTCTTCAGCGGCGCGTCGATGAACTGCCCCAGGTCGGCGTACTCGACGATGGCGGGCGACAGGTCGCGGGTCACCGCGTCGTCCAGGCCGAGGAACGCGCCGGCCAGCAGGATGTTCTCGCGCCCGGTGAGCTCGACGTCGAAGCCCGCGCCCAGGTGCAGCAGCCCGGAGACGTGCCCGCGCACGTCCACCGCGCCCTCCGACGGCCGGATGATCCCCGCCAGCACCTGGAGCAGTGTGCTCTTGCCCGCCCCGTTGGGGCCGATGATCGCGAGCGACTCGCCGTGGACCAGCCGGAACGAGACGTCGCGCAGTGCCCAGAACTGCTCCACCTCGTCGCGCGCCACGAACTGGCTCAGCGTGCGCTGGATGGACTTTTTGCGGCTGAAGCGAAGGCTGTAGCGCACGCCGAGCCCGTGCGCCGCGATGGCGTGCTCCGTATCGGTGATCGGCGGCGGCGCATCGGTCATCAGAGCACCTTCGCGAACGTCGGCTCGAGCCGCTTGAAGAGCACCGTGGCCAGCGCCACGAAGCCCGCGCTGATCCCCAGCAGGATGGCGAGCGACAGCCAGTCCGGCGCCTGCGGCGGTCCGTCGACGCTGCCGTAGATGACGCTGCGGTACGCCTCGAACAGGATGGCGAACGGGTTGGCGGCCACGATGGCGTGGAGCCAGGGCTGGTCGTCGAAGAGCGACACGTCATCGAGCATCGACAGGCTGTAGAGGCCGGGCGACAGATAGAACCACAGCCGGAGCACGTGCCGCATCACATTGCCGAGGTCGCGGACGAACACGTTGCCGGCGGCCACGACCAGCGCCACGCCGAGGGTGAAGACGTACTGCACGGCCGCGATCACCGGCACCAGCAGGATGAGCGGCGAGAGCCGGTCGAGGTACAGCAGCATGATGCCGGCGAGCGGGATCATTCCGAACCCGAAGCCGACCACCCCGGCGGTGGTGGCCGCGATCGGCAGCACGATCTTGGGGAAGGCGATCTGCTTGATGAGCCGATGCCGGCTGACGATCGAGCTCGTCGCATCGGTCACCGCCGCGGTGAACCACTTCCAGGGCAGGATGGCGGCGAAGATGAAGAGCGGGTAGTCGTCGATCGGGCGGCGGGCGATGATCGCGACCAGCACCACGTACACGAGCATGAGGAGCAGGGGGTCGAGCACCCACCAGATGTTGCCGAGCACGGTGTTGGCGCCGCGCTTCTTGACCTCCGCGCCGACCAGGTAGCGCACCAGCCGCCGGCGTGCGCTCACCTCCGCGATTGCCTCGCCGATCAGCCCGAGCGGACCCGGCGTCGCCGCGACGTTGCGGAACGCCGCCGGCGCCTCACTCGTGATGGACATGGGCCGGCAGGGTATCACGCACGGTCTGACGCTCCGCCGCACCCGCCCGGGCCGGCGCGCCGGGCGCGAAGCGCTCGACGAACCGCGCGCTCGCTCCCCCGTCCGACGCGGCGAGATGCCGCTCCACGAACGCGTCGTAGCCCGCGAGGTCGAAGCGGTCCTCGAGGATCGCCCGGGCAACGCCATCGGTGTCGGCCACCTGGACGCCGATCATCCCCGACCGGTAGTCGAGGTACATCCCCGGGTCCCGCTCGTAGGCATCGAGGTCCCCGACCAGCAGGACCATGGGCCGTCGCAGCAGCGCCCATTCGAACACCGATGACGAATAGTCGGTGACCAGGACGTCGGAGATGGTGAACACCTCGTTGATCTCGGCGGTCGGGTCGATGACGGCGTCGTAGCCGTCGGTCGGGGTGGCCCCAGGATCGAGGTTCGGATGCGCCTTGAGGATGAGCGCGTGGTCCGCCGGCAGCGCGTCCCGGAGCCGACGGGCGTCGAAGCCCGGCGCCGCCCGCTTCCCCTCTCCGGCGCCGCGGAACGTCGGTGCGTACAGCACGACCCGACGATCCCGCAGCTCCGGGTGCGCCGCCAGCAGGCGCTCTCGCGCCGCGGCCATCGCCTCGGCGTCGAAGAAGAAGTCGGTGCGCGGCGAGCCGAGCGGCAGTACCCTGGCCATCGGTGTCCGCAGCGCCGAGGCATACGGCTCGCGCGCCGACTCGCCCCCGACCACCACGTAGTCGTAGTTCCGGTGCAGGAAGCGTCGCTCCGACGGACGCCGCAGCGACGGCGCATCGAGTCCGAACCGCTTCAGCGCGCCGGCCGCGTGCCAGACCTGCACCACCGTGGTCTCCCTGCGGTGCGGCATGACGTGCACCGGGAAGTAGGCGTTGTCGACGACCACCAGGCCGGACGTCTGGAGGTAGTACGTCCCGCGGATCAGCCGCAGCAGGTAGCGCGCCTTCGCCGCCCAGCCGTAGCTGTAGGGCTCGAGCAGGAACACGTCGTCGAGGCGCGGATGGCGCGCGCGCATGGCGCGATGGATGAAGGCGAGGTTCCCCTCCAGGACCGGGGTGCGCGCCGTCGCGAAGACCACGCGACGCGATCGGAACGGGAACCGGGCGAAGAGGCGCCCGAGCGTGCGCAGGACGATCCGGGCGAGCAGATACTCGGGCCATCCCATCGGCTAGACCTGCTTGCGCACGATGATGTTCTGACCGTCCAGGATGGCCTCGGAGTCGTCGAGCAGCCGCGCGATCACATCGGCCACCTCCTCCGGCTGCATGATCGTGCTGGTGTCCTCCTCCGGCGCCAGGATGCGTCGCAGCTCGGTCGCCGTCCGACCCGGCGAGATGGTGTACACCTTGATCCCGCGGCCGGCCAGCTCGTCGGACAGCGTCTGGGAGAGCGACACCACGGCTGCCTTCGATGATGCGTAGGCCAGCCAGCCGGGTCGCGACGTGATGCCGGCGGTCGAGGCGACGTTCAGGATCTTGGCCGGGTGATGCTGCATCGCCCGCACCACCTCGCGGATGAGGACGATCATGGCCATCACGTTGATGGTGTACGTGCGGACGATGTTCTCATTCGTGGTGTCGAGCAACGCGTGCGGGTCGGCGTACCCGGCGATGTTGCACAGCGCGTCGATCGCCCCGAACCGCCTGCGGATCGCGGTGACGAGCCCCGGGATGCCCTCGAGGTCAGCCAGGTCGAAGGGATAAATCTCGACGTCCGGCCCGTCGCTGCCGATGGCCGCGCGCGTCGCCTCGAGCTTCTCCTCGCTGCGTGCCACCAGCGCCAGGCCGGTGACGCCGGGCTCGCGGGCCAGCCGCAGCGCGGTCGCGCGGCCGATTCCCTGGCTCGCCCCGGTGATCATCGCGGTCTTCGCCATCGGTCAGTCCCGGCTCAGCTGATCCGTTCCGCGGCCGACGAGATCGGCATGGAGGGCCTCCGCGATGAGGAGATCCGTGGGCACGGTGATCTTCAGGTTGCGCTCGGATCCGGGGAGGATGCGCACCGGCTCCCCCGCGTAGTGGAAGAAGAGGCTGGCATCCTCGGTGAAGGTGGCGCCGTCCCTGGCCGCGGCCTCGTGCGCTGCCTGGAGCGCCCGCGCGTCGAACTTCTGCGGGAGCTGCACGTTCACGAGCTCGCTGCGCTCGAGCAGCTCCTCGACGTAGTCGTGGCCCTTGAGGACGGTGAACGGGATCGGGAAGCCGTACATCGCGTTCGGATCCGGGGCGTCGAGCAGGGCGCGGAACTCCTCGGTCGTCACCAGCGGCCGGACCGCCTCGTGGATGACGACCGTGTCCACCGACCCGAGGGCGTCCAGCCCGCGGCGGACCGACTCCTGGCGTGACCCGCCACCCTCGACGCAGCGAAACCGCTCGGCGTCGAAGCCGTGGTTCGCGATCAGCTCTCGGGTCTCGTCGAGGTGGCTGACCGGGCAGGTGATGACGACCTCGCCGATCTCCGCGATCGGGAGCACCTTCTCGAGCACGTGGACGAGCAGCGGGTTGCCGCCGAGCAGCAGGAACTGCTTCGGCACCGGTCGCCCGATGCGCTTGCCGATGCCACCGGCCAGCACGATCATCCCGATTGCCATCGAGGAGCCTCCTCATCGCGCGGCAGCGGGGCGCGCCGCGGTGCTGCGAGAGATTGTAGGCGCGCGGAGGCGGCGACTTCCGAGCCGATGGGCGAGGGCCCCGACCGATATCATCCGGCCGGTGACCGGCCTCGAACCTCGACCCGACGTGCAACCGACCGGCTCCGGCGAACACGCCACGCCGCTGACGGCCCTCGCGGGCATCGGCTGGGAGCGGATCCAGCTCGTGATCGAGCTGCGCGGTTCAGTGCCGGCCGCTCCCCGACTCGAGCGCCGTCCGCACAACACCGACCTGCGCGACGAGCCGATGGAGCCGACATGGTCCGGCGCCACCGACGACGGCCTGCTGCTCCGCTTCAACGTGATGGTCGGCCCCGGCCAGGCGCCGCTGGCCGACGGCACCTGGATCCTGTGCGCGGCGCCCGGCGAACCCCTGTCGCTCGACCGACCGGACATCGTGGCTGTCGCCCTTGCCGAGCGCTCCTTCCCGTTCCGCGGCGGCCGCTACCGGGTGGCGCCGATGATCGATCGCGAGCGCACCCACCTGTGCCTCGAGGTGGCGACCTTCCGCACGACCTCGGCGTTCGGCCGGCTGCGACGCTGGTGGCGGCGCCTCTCCGCGTTCGCTCGGCCACGCCGACGGCTGTTCGACGCGCTCCTCGCCTTCCACCGATCACGAAGGCCGCGCGCCGGGCGACGGGTGCTGTTCACGTCCGACTCGCGCGCCGGCCTGTCGGGCAACCTGGCGGTGGTGCACGACCGGATGGTGGAGCGTGGGCTCGACGCCACCCACCGGCTGGACATGATCTTCAAGCCGAGCACGACCGCCCACCGAAGCTGGCGTGACCGATGGCGGCTGCCGCGCCTGCTGGCGCAGGCCGACGTCATCCTGCTCGACGACTACCAGCCGATCATCTACCGTCTGCCCCCCGATCCAGGGCAGCGCATCGTCCAGCTGTGGCACGCATCGGGCGCCTTCAAGACGGTCGGCTACAGCCGGGTCGGCAAGCCCGGCGGCCCGAGCCCGTTCTGGCGCCGCCACAAGAACTACACCCATGCCATCGTGTCGGGGCAGCACGACGTCCCGTACTACGCCGAGGCCTTCGGCCTCCCCGAGGACCGGGTCATCCCGACCGGCATCCCGCGCATGGACCGCTTCTTCGATGCGACCCATCGCGAGGCGAGCATCGTCCAGGCGCGCGAGGCGTTCCCGCAGATCGAGGGCCGCTTCGTCATCCTCTTCGCGCCCACGTTCCGTGGAGCGGGTCCTCGCAGCGCGCGCTACGAGTACGACCAGGTCGACTGGCCCGCGCTCCACGCCGCATGCGTGGCGAGGGACGCGGTGGTCATCGTCAAGATGCACCCCTTCATCCGGGAGCCCGCGCCGATCCCGCATCACCTGCGCGACCGCCTCGTGGACGGCACCCGGACGGCGATGGATGTCAACGACCTGCTGTTCGCCGTCGATCTGCTCATCACCGACTACTCCTCGATCGTGTTCGAGTTCTCGACCCAGCTCAGGCCGATGCTCTTCTTCGCCTACGACCTCGAGGAGTACGTGGCCAACCGGGACTTCTACGTGCCGTTCGAGGAGTTCGTGCCCGGACGCATCGCCCGCACCTTCGGCGAGGTGATCGACGCGATCGAACGCGACGCCTACGAGGCCGAGAAGGTGCCGGTCTTCCGCGCCCGCCACTTCGACAATCTCGACGGCAGTGCCACCGATCGGGTCATCGACGAGCTGATCCTCGGCCGATGAGCGGCCTCGTCGTCCGGCTCCGCACGTGGCTCGTCCGCATCGGCTTCGCGATCGGAATGATCGGACCTCCGCCGCGCCCTCACGTGCTGCTCGCCACCTCGCACGCCGATCGGCTCGGCGGCAACCTGGCCTTCATCCGGCGCGACCTCGCCGAGCGCCATCCGTCGGTGCCGGTGCGGGTGCTCGCGCATCGGGCCACGGCGGGGTGGCGGGGCCGCCTCACCGGTGCCGCCGCCGCGCTGCGAGCGGGGCATGCGCTGGCTCGCGCCCGGGTCGTGGTGCTCGACGACTACTTCTTTGCCGCCTACGTGACGCCCCGGCGGCCCGGCACGCTGCTGGTGCAGACCTGGCACGCCTCCGGCGCGTTCAAGCGCATCGGCCACAGCGTGCGCGACGCCTCGTTCGGCGCCGATGTCGCGCTCACCGAGCGGGTCGCCATCCATGCCGGCTACGACCTGTGCCTGGTCGGCTCCCCCGCCGCGGCGCCGCACTACGCCGAGGCCTTCGGGCTGCCGCTCGATCGGTTCCGCTGGGACCTGGGCATCCCACGCACCGACCTGTTCTTCGACGCTCCGCGCCGTGCCGCCGCCGAAGCGGAGGTGCGACGCCGATACGACATCCCGGCGGGCCGGCGCGTGATCCTGTGGGCGCCGACCTTCCGCGGCGACCGCGTGACCGAGGCGCGCGATCCCGCGGCGCTGGACCTGGCGGCCCTCGCGGGCAAGCTCGGGTCGGATCACCTGCTCCTGCTGCGGCTCCATCCATTCGTCCGCGCCCGGACGGAGATCCCGGCCGGTGCCGCCGGATTCGTCCGTGACGTCAGCGACCACCCGGACATCAACGAGCTGATGCTGGTGGCCGACGTGCTGGTGACCGACTACTCGAGCGCGATCTTCGAGTTCAGCCTCCTCGAGCGGCCGATGGCGTTCTTCGCCCCGGACCTCGAGGCCTACGAGCGGGAACGCGGCTTCTACGCCGGCTACCGCGGCTGGGTCCCCGGCCCCGTGTTCGAGCAGACCGGGTCGCTGGCGCGCTGGCTGCGCGACGGCCCCCGGGAGACGGAGCGCGTCCGACGGTTCGCGGAGACGTCGTTCGCCGTCGCCGACGGCCACGCCACCGAGCGACTCACCGACGAGGTGCTGCTTCCGGCGCTGCGATAGTCAGGGATGTTCGAGCGGCACCGGGCCGCTCGCCAGGTCCGACCGGACGATCGACGGTGCCGGGCGCCGCGGCACGCGCAGCGCAACCAGGATGGCCAGCACGGACACCACCAGCATCATGGCGTTCACGATGCCCAGGGCGCCGTCCAGCTCGAGGGTGCCGGCATCGGCCAGCGCGACCACCGCCCCGCCGACCCCGGCCCCGAAGGCGGTGCCCAGCGTGAACATCAGCTGCAGCGCGGCGGAGCTCATGCCCTCCTCGCCGGGCGGTGCCGATTCGAGCATGAGCAGGACGAGCATCGAATAGGCGAGCCCCATGCCCAGCCCGGCGACGCCCCACCCGAGCGCCGCCACCAGCAGCGGTGCGGCCGGCAGCAGGACGAGCGAGGTGATCGCGATCCCGGCGCCGATGAGCGCCGCCCCGACCACGACCAGCGTCCGCCGGATCGCGGCCGCCGCGGCGCGGGCCTGGAGCCACGCGCCGGTCGCCCAGGTCACCGCGGCCGCCGACAGTGCGATGCCGCCCAGGATGACGCTCCCGCCGCGCACTTCCACCACCGCCAGCGGGACGTACGCCTCCGTGCCGAAGAATGCGAAGGCGACCATGAAGAGGGCAACGACCACGGACGGGCGGCCTGGAGCCAGCCGAAGGCTGCCCTGCGGGAGCAGATGGCGCAGGGCAGCGACCGCAAGCAGGGCTCCGGCGGCGAAGAGGACGATGGCGAGGACCGCCTGGCCGATCGACAGCGCCGTCAGGATGAGCGTCGATCCCGCAGCGAGCTGCGTCGCATCCACGGCGCGCCGTGCGTCGCGCCGTGCCGGTTCCGTGGCGCGCTCGATCCGGCCGAGGGCGGCGAGCTGGGGGTAGACCACAACGCCCATGACCAGCACCGGCGCCACGATCCCCAGGAAGACCCAGCGCCAGCTCGCAGCATCGGCGACGAACCCGGCCAGCGCGGGACCGACGAGGCCCGGCACGACCCAGGCGCTCGACACGAGCGCGATCATCCGCGGACGTGCCGACGGCGCATACGCGCGCGCGATCGCCGCGTAGACCACCGAGCCGATGGCGCCGGAGCCGAAGCCCTGGATGGCGCGGCCGGCGATGACCGCTGGCATCCCGTCGGCGATGCCGGACACGACCATGCCCCCGGCGAACAGGACGGTGCCGACCACGAGCGAGCGTGCCGGCCCCTGTCGATCGGCATCAGACCCGGCCAGTGTGATGCCGATGATGTTCGTGAGCCAGAATGCGCTGAACGCCCAGCCGTACAGGTCGAGCCCACCGAGCTCGCGGACCATGGCCGGCAGCACGGTGGGCACCGCCATCCCCTCGAAGGCGGCGGCGGTGACGAGCCCGATGAGACCGGCCGTCAGCAGGCGCCGATCCGGCGCCCATGCTCCCCGGTCGGGGATCACTCGGTGACCGCGCGGCCGAGCAGCAGCGGGGCGTTCAGCTTGCCGCCGTAGCGAGGGCGGAAGCGCTCGCCGTTGTACATCGTCTCCACGTCGAGCTGCCGCGCGCCGAGCGACCGCTCGGGCAGGGGCGCGTGCGCGTAGTTGCCGTCGCGGATCGCCGTCATGCGGCCGAACGTTCCTTCGGCCAGCAGATCGACCGCGATGTTGGCGAAGGTGATCGCCACCAGCTGGTCGAGCGCGTCCGGGTCACCCGAGCGCAGGTCATAGGTGAGGTCGCTGTTCACGGTCTCGATGCCGGTGCGGCGCTTCAGCTCGGCCGCCAGGACCTCGCCGACATCGGCCTTGTGGCGGTGGCCGTAGGCATCGGCCTCGCCCACCTCGGTGATCTCGCCACCCCGCCAGATCGCGCCCTCGCTGGCGATGACGAACGCGTAGTTCGACGGGTTCAACCGCCAGTCCTCGGCGAGGATCGTCGCCAGCGCGTCGAGATCGAAGGGTGCCTCGGGGATGACGCAGCGGGCGCTCGTCACGTAGGCGGAGTACCACGCCGAGTAGCCCGCGTTGCGGCCGAAGATGCGGAAGACGCCGATGCGCTCGTGGCTGCCGAGCGTCGTCCGCTGCCGGTTGATGAGCTCCTTGGCGCGGGTGATGGCGGTCGAGAAGCCGATGCAGTACTCGGTTCCCTGGACGTCGTTGTCCATCGTCTTCGGGATGGCGATGACCGGGAAGCCCTCGCGGCCCAGCCGTGCGGCATAGCTCAGGGTGTCGTCACCGCCGATGGCGACCAGCGCGTCGATGCCCAGTCGCTCGAGGTTCTCGAGCACCACCGGCGTCAGGTCGTACTGGTCCTCCCCCGTCGCCAGTGTGTCGCGTCGGGCCGCGTCGACCAGCTCGGGGAGGGAGCTGCCCTTCATGGAGGATGGATTGGTCCGCGAGGTGTGGAGCACCGTCCCGCCGGTCCGATCGATGGCGCGGGTGGTCGTCCGATCGAGGGGCCGCAGGTAGCCACCACCGTCGTCGCGAGCGGTGTCGACGTGCGTCAGGCCCTTCCAGCCACGACGGATGCCGACGGCCTCCCAGCCGACCTCGCTGGAGCGGTAGACGACGCTCTTGATGACCGAATTGAGGCCCGGGACGTCGCCGCCGCCGGTGAGGATGCCGATGCGCTTCATGGGGCCCGCCAGCTCGTGTTCATGGCCATGCTGCCAGATCGGGGGCGATTGTGGGAATCGCCGATTTCTGGCATACTTCGCTTCCGCAAACGGAGTTCCGCCCTGTGTCCTCGACCCCAACGCGTCAGCGCAAGTACGTGACGTGGCGCCTCCCGGACCGCCACTTCAGCAAGGTCCATCTCGTCGGCGAGCCAGGCTCCACCGTCTGTGGCCGCGCCCTTCCCCGCGCCACCGGTCAGCCGAAGGCCCCGATCCCCGAGTCGGAGATGTGCCCGGACTGCGACGCGCAGGGCTGACACCCGCACATGGCCACTCCGCCGACCGCCGCTGAACCCGGCGGTCGGTCCGTTTCACTCGCCGTTCCCGCCGATGCGATGGTGCTCCTCATCGGCGTCGCGGCCAGCGGCAAGTCGACCTTCGCTCGCCGCCACTTCGCTCCCACCGAGATCCTCTCGTCCGATGCGCTGCGCGCCGTGATCACCGACGACCCGCACGCCAAGGCCGCCACCGACGACGCGTTCGACCTGCTCCATCGCATCCTCGCCATGCGCCTGCGGGGCGGTCGGCTCACCCTCGTGGACGCCACCAACGTCGAGGCGTGGGCGCGCGCCGAGCTGCTGGGCGTGGCGCGGCGGCATCGGCGTCCGTCGGTCGCCATCGTCCTCGACCTGCCGCTTGAGGTCGCCCTCGCGCGCAACCTTGCGAGGCCCGAACCGCGTCCGCCCGCTGCGGCCGTCCGTCGTCAGCACCGATGGCTCACCGATACCCTTCCGGACCTCGCGTCCGAGGGATTCGCCGCGGTCCATCACCTGCGCTCCGCCGCCGAGATCGACGCGGCGCGAATCGAACGGGTGGCGTCGCGCTCGGGCTGACACGGTCACCGCGACATCGGCTCGCAACCTGAGCGCGGAGACGCGCCAATCTGTGGGTCGCGGCGCCCCGACTTGAAAACTGCGCGCCCACGCGCCCAATAGGCGGCCGATCGCGCGTCCACGCCCGGGGCTGAGCGTGGATCCGGGCCGTAGGGCCAGTCTGCCGGATAACGTGCCGCTCTGCGCGCAGATGACACGTCGCGGTACCACGGAGACGAGTCGCGGCGCCACGCCATCGGCCGGACACAACGAAATGCCCCGAAGGAACAAGGCCGTTCAACCTCGGCGGCCGAAGCCACCGCTGCCGTCCGTGCCCGATGACCGAGGCCATCGAACCCGACCCTGGACCGCTTGATCGAAACCATGTGATCCAGGTGCGCTTGCCCCTTCGGGACAACCAAAGTATCGGTGCCCGCCAGGCGAGACGCAATCCCACTTATCCCCGAACTTGGGGCTGATTCGCGAAGCTATCCACACCTCGTCCACGTTGCGACCCACAGTCCCGATCTCACGCCCCAGCGAGCTCCGTCGTTTGACCGATGCGGCCCAACGATCGCGCCGCCAGAGTGGAACCCTCCACGAGGAACGCGCATGCCCCGCTCCGATCGCGCCGCCTACCTGATGCTCGCCGCCATGGCGATCTGTTTCGGTGGCACCTGGGTTCCCGCCGCGGTCGCCGTCGAGTCCGTCCCACCGTTCACGATCGCCGCGGTCCGATTCGGCGTCGCGTCGGTCCTGCTCTATCTCTGGGCGCGCCTCGCGAACCGGTCGCTCTCGCCGATCGCGCCTCGCGACTGGCCGATGATCACCGGACTGGCCGTGACGGCGGTCGCGGGCTACAACTGGCTCTTCCTCACCGCCCTGACGCTGGCGCCGGCGAGCGACGGCGCCATCATCGTGCCGGGCCTCGCACCGGTCTTTACCGTCATCGTCGCGACGGTCGTGCTCGGCGAACGCCTCGGGACGCGGGGGATCGTCGGGCTGGCGATCGCCGGCGTCGGTCTTTTCCTGGTCGTGCGTCCGGCCGGCGCCGCCGAGAGCACGCGCCTGCTGGGAGATCTCCTGTTCCTGGCCGGCGCGGTGCTGTGGGGCATCTACTCGGTGCTCGCCCGCATTGCCAGCCAGCGCTTCAACCCGGTCAGCACGACGCTCTACGGCATCGCGGTCGGATCGCTCATCCTCGTCCCGCTCGCCGTGCTGGAGGACGGCGCAGCGTCTCTGGCATCGGCGCCGATCGAGGCGCTCGCCGGCATCGGCTACCTCGCGCTGTTCGGCACCGTGGCGGCGTTCGTCCTGCTCAACCTGGGCCTGGCGCGCATCGGCGCCTCGCGGGCAAGCGCCTTCGCCCTGCTGGTGCCGATCATCGGCGTGCTCACCTCCGTCGCCTTGCTGGGCGAAGAGCTCGGCCCGACGACGGTCGTCGGCGGGGCGATCGTGCTCATCGGGCTCTGGCTCGTGGAGCATGGCGGCGCATCGAGCGCGCCGGCGTCGCAACCATCGGGCGCAGCGAGCCGGGCCTGAGAGTACGCTGCCGTCCGCACAGCTGAGGAGGCAACGTGGGACTCGACAACATCAACATCGTGGGCAGCATCGCCGGAGCCGTGGCCGCGATGGCGATCGGATCGGCCTGGTATTCGCCGTGGCTGTTCGCGAACCGATGGCAGGCGCTCATCGGCAAGACGCCGGAGGAGATGGGGAACCCGGTCACCGCCATGGCCGTGGCGGCCCTGATGTTCCTGCTGATGGGGTTCGGCATGAGCTGGGTCATCCCGAACGACAGCAGCGTCGGCATCGGCATGATGTGGGGCTTCATCGGCTTCTGGGGCTTCGCCCTCCCGACCACGGTCATCAACGGCGTCTTCGAGCGGCGGCCCTGGAGCCTGATGGCGATCTACCTTGGCTACCTGCTCGTCTCCATGCTCGTGATGGCAGCGATCATCTCGTTCCTCGGCGGCTGAGTCGGCACTGGCCCTACGGGAGCTCGACGTTGAGGGTAGCGGTGCAGCCCTCACAGTTCGGGCCGCCATCGCGATCCAGCTGCAGGGTGAATCCGTCGTCCGGCAGCGCGTCACGCGCGACCGCCACCACGAAGACCGCTGCGCCGACCAGGTCAGCCGTGCACCCGCGCGGCTCAAGGGGGTCGCTCGTCACGCTGAAGACGATGCCATCCCGGATGGAGACGCCATCGAGGCGGAGCTCAGGACAGGATGAGCCGATGCCGTGGCCGAAGCTGACCACCACCTCGGCGCCGAAGTCGACGGCGGGACGCGCGCCACCGAGTGCCATCGCAGACCACATTTCATCGAACGCGGCGTCGTCGGTAGCCGCACGCACGATGTAGGCATCCATGTGGCTCGCCTCTCCGGCAGCCAGAAGCCGCCATCCATCCCCCTCGGCGACGTTGGCCCACTCGCCCGGGAATGGGTACACGGTCACGTCCAGCATGGCGCCGTACTGGAGCTCGAGCAGTGTCTCGATGGTGGGGTCGTCGCTTTTCAGCTCGAGGACCACGACGTTGTTCATCGTGTCGATTCCGGCCGACAGCGGCTCCAGGCCCGGCCCGGCCATCCTGGCCAGGTCGAGGCGCTCGAGGACGTCCATCAGCGCGGCCTCGGAGTACCGGACGCGACGAACCGTGACGCGGGGCCAGATCTCGGCAAGGGCCGCCGCATGCTCCTCGAGCCGATCGGTGAAGAACATCCCGAACGAGCCACGTGACTGATCCTCGACGTAGAGGCCGCCGAACTCGTCGGCATGCTCGGCACCGTATGCCTGGAGCGCCGCCACGACGTCCTCGGGAAGCTCCGGGCCATCGGGGCCCACCGGGATGACGATCGACCCCTCTGGGCCGGTGTCGGGTGGTGCGTCTCCGCCCGGCGCTGGGCCTGCGCAGCCGGCCACGACCGCCGCGAGCAGCGCCACGATCGCGAGCCTCGACGACATCGGCATCCACTCCTCACTCGTACCCGTCTGACGCCGCAGGGTCCCGATCGGTTCATCCATGGTTCTACACTCCGCCGATGCGCGCGCGTGATCTCGACATCCGGATCGGGCGAATGGAGCCCGGCCCCGGCAATACCATCACGGACGTGGCAGGCGTGCGGGTCGGCCATGTGACGCTCATCCGCGGCGACGGCCCACTGCGCGTCGGCGAGGGACCGGTGCGGACCGGGGTCACGGTCATCGTCCCGCACGACGGCGAGGTCTGGACGGAGCCGGTGTTCGCCGGGGCGCATCGGCTCAACGGCAACGGCGAGCTCACCGGGCTGGAGTGGATCCGCGAGCACGGGCTGCTCGGCGGAGCCATCGGCATCACCAACACGCATAGCGTCGGGACGGTCCGGGATGGGCTGATCGAGGCGGCCGCGCGGGCGCGCGGCGGACGCGACGACTTCTGGGCCTTGCCGACGGTCGGCGAGACGTACGACGGCGCGCTCAACGACCTCAACGGCTTCCACGTCCGACCGGAGCACGTGCACGAAGCCCTGGCAACCGCCTCGGACGGACCGGTGGCCGAGGGCAACGTGGGCGGCGGGACCGGGATGATCTGCCACGAGTTCAAGGGCGGCATTGGCACCGCCTCCCGGCGGGCACGCGACTGGACGGTGGGCGTGCTGGTACAGGCGAACTACGGGGCGCGGCGGCTCTTGCGGATCGACGGGGTGCCGGTCGGCGAGGCCATCCCGACGTCGGAGGTGCCGTCGCCGTGGGACCAGGTCGATGCCCTCAACGCCCGGGCGACGCCCGAGGGCGGGTCGATCATCGGCATCGTCGCGACCGATGCGCCGTTGCTCCCCCACCAGTGCGCCCGTCTCGCCCAGCGCGTCGGGATGGGCGTTGCCCGGATGGGCAGCTACGCCTCCCACGGGTCGGGCGACCTGTTCCTCGCCTTCAGCACCGGCAACCGCGACCTCAGCCGCCGCGCCGGCGAGGACGACCCGCGGGCCATCGTCGAGCTGCGGATGGTGGTCGACGAGCACATCAACCCGCTCCTCGAGGGCGTCGCCGAGGCGACTGAGGAGGCGATCGCCAACGCGCTGCTGGCGGCCGAGACGATGACCGGTCGCGACGGGATCACGGCTCATGCGCTCGACCACGACCGCCTGCGAGCGGTCATGCGGGCGCATGGCCGTTGACCGAGCGAGCTGGACGGCGCGGCTATCATCGGGACCTCAACCGCGCATGGCGCGCAGCGCCGGGAGGAGATGCCGATGACCCCCACCAGCACCGATGCCTGCATCGGCTGCGGACGGGCCACCCAGTCCGGCACGCGGCTATTCAGTGACCGCCGGACCACGCGCCTGGACGACGGGTCGGTCCTCCACCTGTGCGGCGACTGCAACGAGCGAGCGATCAGCCATTTCGGCCGCCGGCCGGGCCAGCGCGACATGGTGCAGATCGCGGCGCGGGGCGCCGGACTGGGGCTCGGCGCCGGCAATGGCGGGATAGGGGCCGGCGGAGGACAGGGCGCCTGAGCCGCGGCACCTTCACGGTCCTACGTCGAATGACGTAGCGAGCCCTCTGCCCTCTGTCGCTGGTGCCCAGTCACGTTTCCCGCGAGACTGCACAGCAACCCAACCTCCCTCCAGGCGAGAACCCCGTCAGGCACCCGAGCAGCCTTACGGGGTTCTTGCTGTGCGGCCGGGCCGGACATGGTCGCGGCGCGACCCACGCCCCTGGGCCGCGCCGCCAAGTCATGGACGACTCGCCATGGATACCAACGGCGCTCCGGATAGGTTCATTCGCGCGAGGGCGGGCGCGCCGCAATGCTCAGGGCGGGTCGATCGGGATCGGGCGGCCGTCGTCGTCGATCGCGACGAACACGAAGCTCCCCGAGGTAGCCAGCTGGCGCTCGCCGGTCGCGACCTCCTCCGCGTACATGTCGACCCCGACGGTCACCGATGTTCGTCCGACCTTCGTGACGCGCGCCACCAGCTCCACCAGCTGGCCGGCCCGCACCGGCACCTTGAACTCGACGCGATCGGAGGCGACGGTCACCATCGTGCGGCGGGCACAGCGCGTGGCCGCCACCCAGCCGGCGTGGTCCATGAGCCCGAGGGCGTGGCCGCCGAAGAGGCTGCCCTGGTGGTTCGTGCGATTCGGCATCACCAGCTCGGCCAGGCGCACCTCGCCGTATCGGTCATGCGGATGGTCGCTCATCTGCCGATCCTAACCGCCGCAAGCACCCGCTCGGCCGCGGCGGCCGCATCGGTGGATCCGGTATCGATCTCGATGTCGGTCACGGCACGGTAGAACGGGGCTCGCTCCTCGATCGTGCGGATGAACCAGCCGAGGGGGTCGTCGTCCAGCCACGGCCGATGCGTCGCCCCGGCGGCGCGCTCGGCGAGCACCGCGGGCGAGGCGTGCAGCCAGACGACCAGCCCACCGTCCCGCATGACGTCGCGGTCCTCCGGCCGCATGATCGTGCCCGCCGCGATGGCGACGACTGCCGGCGCCGGGATCGCGAGGCCCGCCCGAAGGGCAGCCGATTCAGCCTCACGCAGCGCAGCCTCGCCCTGGTCACGCAGCAGCTCGCGCGCGCTCAGCCCGGTGGCGTGCTGGACGAGGACGTCGTTGTCGACGAACGGCCATCCCGTTCGCCCCTCGAGCGCACGGCCGACCGACGACTTGCCGCTCCCCATCATCCCCAGCAGGAGGACGCGAGTCGGGCGTGGGATGGCGGTCTCATCGGTCATGCGGAGCAGGCTAGCAGCGTCACGAACCCGTCACGCATCCGTCGTAGACTTCAGCCATGTTCGGATTCGGAAGACCCTCCACCCTGCCCGATGCGGCCGATGCGCTTCGCGGCCGCGACGCGGCGATCCCCACCGCTGAGCGCCACCACGTCAACGGCTCCTCCATCCAGCCGCCCTACCCATCAGGCGCGGAGCTCGCCACCTTCGCCATGGGCTGCTTCTGGGGCGCGGAGAAGCTGTTCTGGCAGACCGATGGCGTGATCTCCACCTCGGTCGGCTACGCCGGCGGCTTGACGCCCAATCCCACCTACGAGGAGGTCTGCTCCGGGCGCACCGGCCACGCCGAGGTGGTGCAGGTCGTCTTTGACCCGGAGCGCATCGGCTACGACGCGCTGCTGCGGCTGTTCTGGGAGAATCACGACCCGACGCAGGGGATGCGGCAGGGCAACGATCGCGGCACCCAGTACCGCTCGATGATCCTGACCCATTCGGACGACCAGCGGATCGCGGCGGAGTCGTCGCGCGAGGCATACCAGGCGGAGCTCACGCGCGCCGGCTTCGGGTCGATCACCACCGAGATCGCCGATGCGCCGGCCTACTACTTCGCCGAGGACTACCACCAGCAGTACCTCGCCAAGAATCCGGCCGGCTACTGCCCCGATCACTCGACCGGCGTGGCCTGTCCCATCGGCCTGGGGGTCCGGACGGGGACCTAGCTCCGTGGGTCAGCCGATGCATCGTCGACGGCGGGCTCCCGCAGCGCGAAGATCGAATAGGCGCGCGGATTGTAGGAGTGCGCATAGCCGTATCGCTCATTGAGCCACGGCGCGACAGGCACGACTCGAATCGAGGGGAAGCGTCGACGGAGGCGCTCCTCGATGCGGGGTCGGCTGAGGCGGTTCCAGTGATACAGGCGGGTCGGCCGCACGTCGTGCTCTGGGCCTTCGTGCATGTTGAAGAAGGTGAGCGCCAGCCCGCGGCGTGCGACGCGCATCACTTCCGCCAGGGCACGCTCCATCCCCTCGATCGGCAGATGCTCGAAGAGGTCGGACGCGATGACGAAGTCGGAGTCCTGGTCCCGGAACGGCAGGTCGCGGACGTCACCGACCTCGAAGGGCACGCTCGGGAATCGGCGGCGCGCGTTCGCAACATTCTTCTCGCTGAGATCGATCCCCCGGTAGGCGAGGAGCGGCGCCAGGCCGCACTCCGCAAAGGCTCGGTAGTCGTTGGCGGAGCCACAGGCAACCTCAAGCACCGAGATGGGTGACGCCGTCACGCCTGCCAGGCGCTCGTGCCAGCGCTGGATGAACGTCCCGTCGCGATCGGCGATGGCCTGGTCCACGCGCCTGACGGCCGCGTGCCGCGCCGGATTCAGGTAGGACCCCATGCGGACGCCGATCTCGGCAGCGCGCAGGCGAAGCACCTCGTTCAGCTCGACCGCGAAGCGAAGCTCCTCATTCATGAGGTCGTCGGCGTCCGCGACCCCGAGGCGCTCGATCAGGAAGTGACGCAGCAGGATGCTCTGCACGTTGATCCGCGGATTCTGGTAGCCCGAGACGAGGTAGCGGTCGAGCATGGCCGCCGATCGGCTCGTCCACGTCCGCGAGAGGACGAATCGCTCCAGATTCTTCCACAGCGGGAGCCGCCCCAGCACACGCAGTCCGCCCCGGGCGACGACGAGCAGGGCAGGTTGCGAGCGATCCGCCAGGCGTCGCACCCGCCCGACCATCCGGGACGCCGTCGTCCGCATCGTCAACGCACCAGGGATCGAAGCTCGCCCAGCACGTCACCGAACGACTGGCCGTCGAAACCCCGGAGCGCATCGGCGTCGGCCGGTGGCACGGTGGCGACCCCATCTGCGTCCGCGACCTCGGCCGCGAAATTCGTCAGGCGGTAGAACTCGGCATCGGCGGCCTGCTCCTCCGCCGACATCCCGGCGGCCGCCGCCGTCGCGCCCTTGTTGCGCAGGAAGAGCACGCGCTCGCTGCCGACCGTCGCGGCGCCCAGACGGTCGATCGCATCGGGCCCGTCGAAGAGCGGGATCTCCAGCGTCAGCGTGGACGAGTGGTCGCCGGGAAGGGCGCCCGCGAGCAGCTCCATGACCTCGACCGTGGCCGCCGCGTAATGGAGAGGGCGGCTCGCCGGACCGAAGATGCGGCCTGGCTCGATCGCGGTGATGCGCGCATGGACCACCGCGTCGGATCCGTCGATCAGCGCCGTCAGCGTGGTCGCCTCACCGGGCTGCAGCGCGTGGAGCGGGCCCGACGGCATGCCGAGGAACGCGACCTGCGGGACTGGCGCCCGAACGATTCGGACGCCGGCCGGCCGTGGGATCACACGGAACCGATAGCGGTTGAGATGATCGATATCGGTCGGGTGCAGCGACGTCGGTCCGTTCGGCGTGTTGGCGTTCATGCACGTGGCCCCGACCGGCCCATCCGTCTCGGGCGGGTTGCCCCAGTGTCGAAGCCCCAGGGTGTGACCCAGCTCATGACAGGCGACGTGGCCGCGGCTCGCCTCGTCGTCGAAGAACAGGCCGTAGCGCGCGTTGAAGTTCAGGTGCAGCTCCTGGTGGCGACACCACCGGTCGCCGTTGCGGTTGATGCCCTGCGGCGCATCGGACGGGCAGTACACCCAGCCCGCGGCCCCGTTCTCCCCGTAATCGCCGGAGAAGGCGATCACGTCGGTGAGCGCGGTGACGCGCGGCTGCGCGATGAGATGCAGCTTGGTCGGGGCGTCGTAGTCCTCGGCCATGGAGTCACGCAGCGCCGTGGCCAGGTCCTCGCGAAGGGAGCCATCGAAGGCGACGAGGTGGAGCCCGCCGTCCCCGACGCTCGTGCAGCGGGGCGGACTGACCGGCCGGTCACAGGCCAGGAACGAGCCGACGTCACGGCCTCCGTGATCGGCCACGGCGACACCCGATCCCTGGCCGGCAGCGAACGCTACCGCCAGCAGCACGGCAAGCGGCCGGCGCAGGCGGCGAGGCCAGCGGGTCATGGACAGGGTGGACAGCGCACGGTCCCGCGATGGTCGGCGCACGACGCACCGCTGTCAACGTGGGCCTGTCAGCCCTCCGAGCGTCGGGTTCGCGCCAGCACCCACATGACGGTCAGCAGGGCGAGCACGATGACGGCGAGTGCGAGCAACTCGCGTCCAATTGCCAGTTCCACCGCCTACCTCCGGGCAGGATCTGACCCCCAGCCAGCCGAAGGGCACGACGGCCCCGCAAGGATACGCCCGCCATGCAACCCCTGGCGGTCATGCCGATGTATCGGGCAGCATCGCGCGGGAGGCCGGTTCCGATGCCGCCACGCCCGATCTATCGGGCGCCAGAGCGCGGGAAGGCCCGAGAAGGCCGGTTCCGGCGCCACCGTGCCCGATCTATCGGCGCGAATGTGGGTGATCGACGGCTCGTGTGCCGCCGTGCCCGATCTATCGGCGCCAAACCGGCAGATCGGGTCCTACGTCGTTGCCTCCAGGCCGGCCGGGGAGGCGCCCTCGGATTCGGCATCGACGAGCGCCTGTTCGGTGATGATCGCCCGGGTGGCGAGCAATGTCAGGACCACGATCCCGGACAGCAGGAACACCGCCCGCAGGCCGAGGAGCTCGCCGACGAGCCCGCCGAGCAGCGCCCCGAGCGGCTGCGTCCCCCAGGCGAAGAGCCGATAGGCCGAGTTCACGCGCCCGAGCAGCCGGTCCGGCACGATGCGCTGCCGCAGCGAGACGGTGATCACGTTCCAGACGACGACGAACAGGCCGGACAGGACGAAGCTTGCCCCGATCGGCAGCGGGTGCGCGGTCAGCGCCGGGACCGCGACGCCCACGGAGGTCACGATCACGCTGGCGAACAGCAGCGGGACGCGACCGACGCGGCGCTCGAGCGGCGCGGCGGCGAACGACCCCACCAGGCTGCCCGCGGCGAAGGTGGTGATCAGAATGCCGAACTCCGGCTCCGACAGGCCCATCGGGCCGGGCGAAACGGCGTACAGGACGAACACCGCCTGGGCGGCGGTGAACGAGAGATTCATCACCCCGACCATGATCGCGAGGGTGCGCAGCACCCGATGCCGCCACAGGTAGCGCATGCCCTCGGCGATGTCGGCGGTGATCCGCGTCCGCGGGCCGGTGCGCTCCGGCCGGAACGAGCCGACCACCAGCGTCAGGCCCAGTGCCGCCAGGGCATAGCCGATGCCGCTGCCGGCGAGCGCCAGCGGAACCGAGAGGCCGATGACGAGGCCGCCCAGCGGCGGCCCCACGAACTGGTTCATCACCAGCTCGACGCCGTAGAGGCGGCCGTTGGCCGCCGCCAGCTGATCCTTCTGCACGATCGACGGCAGGATCGACTGGGCGGCGGTGTCGAACAGCGTCTCGCCGATCCCGAGTCCCAGCGCCACGGCGTAGAGGATCGGCAGCGAGAGGCCATCCACCACCGCCAGCGCGGCCAGCCCGGCGAGGACGGCGACCCGGAACAGCTGGACATTGCGCATCGTCGTGCGACGGTCCAGCCGGTCCGCGAGCGCACCGGCCACGAGCACGAACAAGAGCCACGGCAGCCGCCCCGCGATGGCCAGGCCGGCGATGAGGATCGGCGAGTCGGTGAGACGAACCGCGAGGAGCGGCAGGACGATGAAGAAGACGCCATCGGCCAGGTTGGAGGCCGCGGATGCGCCGAGGATGCGCCAGTAGTTGGCGGGGAAGCCCTGCATGTCCGCGGCAGTCTGCCGTAAGTGATTGAGAATTGTCAATCAGTGTGGTTCACTGACGCTGATGACGTCTTCCACGGCACCCGGACGGCGCCCTGCGACGCGCGCCGAGGCCCGCGCGCTGTCCCATCCGCTGCGGCTGCGGATCATCCGTCTGTGCCTCGACCAGCCGCTGACCAACCGCGAGCTCGCCGATCGGCTCGGTGAGCAACCGGCCACCGTGCTCTACCACGTGCGCACGCTGGTGAAGACGGGATTCATGATGCCGGAGGCCGAGCGCCGCGGCCGGCGGGGCGCCCGCGAGATCCCCTATCGGTCCACGCGAAAGTCCTGGAGCCTGAGCTTCGAGCCCGACCTGGCCGGGAACGTCGCCGTCATCGATGCGGCACGCGCCGAGATCGTCGAGGCCGGGCCGGACGCGGTACTGGAGCTCGTCCGGCTCGGCATACGGCTGAAGCCCGAGCGCCTCGAGGAGATCGACCGGCGGCTGGGCGAGCTCATCAACGAGGCGCTCGCGGAGGACGATCCCGAGGGCGAGCCCATCGGCATCCTGCTGGCCGTTCACCGTCGTCCCTGATCATTCCCGGCCGTGGCGGACGAAGAGGATTCGATCGCCGGCCGACTCTCCGCCCCAGACCTCGCCCGGCCGGCCAAGGAGCTGTCGCACATTGGCCGGTGACGAGTCCATCGGCAGGCTGGTCCACTCCTCGATGACGGGGTCGAACCGCAGCAGCGCGTTGGCGCCGAAGTCGGTCACCCAGACCGCATCGGTCTCGTCGACCCAGACCGCGTACGGCTGCGGTTTGTCGCCGGGGAGCCGCCACTCACGCCAGGAGCCCGCGTCCGGGTCATAGGCGGCCAGCATGCCGGCGAACCACTCCGTCACCCAGAGGATTCCGGCGGAGTCGGCCCAGACCCGTCGCGCACCGCCACCGGGGGTGGGAGTGTCGATCACGGTGACGTCGGCACTGACGCGATCGATCAGGCCGATGTAGCTGCCGGCGAGCGAGCTGAACACGACCTCCCCGTCGGGCGTGGTGGCGATGCCATACGGCCCGGTCCCGCGCGGCGCGGGATAGGTCACGAGCTCGCCGGTCGCCGGGTCGAGCCGCCCATAGACGCCGGCCTGCCCGGTGAACCACAGGATCCCGTCACCGTCGAAGGTCGCGGTGTTCAGGTTGGCGTACGGCCCGTTCAACGGGTAGAACGTCACCTCGAGGGTCTCGTCGTCGACCCGCACGATCGCATTGAGCCCGCCGTCGGTGACCCACGCGTCGCCGTCCGGGCCGGTGATCACGCCATGCGGAGCTGACCCATTGCCCAGCGGGATCTCGCGGACCTCGCCGCCGTCCGGCGTGAACCACCCGAGGGTGCCGTTTTCCTGGCCCGTGTACCACACGCCGCCATCGGCCGCCGGCGCCACGTCGTGGGGAGCGCTGCCGGTCGGCAGCGGATACGTGACGGCCGTCATCGCGAGCTCCTGCGGCTGAGTGTGCGTAGGTGCCTCGGTCGCGGACGGTGACGCGGGCAGGGAGGGCCGGATGGTCGCGGTCGGCGTCACGCTTGCGGCCGCCGACGGCGTCGGGGCATCGGAGCCCTCCGGTGCGGCACATGCCGAGAGCACCAGCACGCCAACCCCTGCCGCAAGCCGCTTCATGTCGCCTCGAAGGCGACGACCCCGCCGATGATCGTCATCCGCACGCCGAGGCGATCGTCCAGCAGCACGAGATCGGCGCGTGCGCCGACCTCGAGGCGGCCGCGTTCGGGGTCGCCGATCACCCGCGCCGGCGTCTCGGTCACCGCCGTCACGGCGGCGCGCGGGGAGCCGGTGATCGCCGCGAACGCCCGCACGCACGCGTCGAGCCCGACCACGCTGCCGGCCAGCGTGCCGTCCGGCAGACGCGCGGCACCGTCGCGGACCCGGACGGTGCGTCCGCCGAGCCGATGCTCGCCATCGCCGAGCCCGAGGGCGGCGATCGCGTCGCTCACCAGCGAGACGCGGCCCGGGGCCAGGCGCGCCACGAGGCCGACCACCATCGGATCGAGGTGATGTCCGTCGAGGATCAGCCCCACGGTCACGCGTTCGTCCGCGAGGAGCGCCGCCGGGGCACCGGGCGCCCGGTGGTGGAAGGGGGACATGGCGCCGAACAGGTGGGTGGCGTAGGTCGCGCCGGCATCGATGGCGCGGGCGGTCGTCGGCGCATCCGCATCGGTGTGGCCGATGGAGACCACCACGCCTCCAGTGACGAGCCGCTCGATCGCTGCGATCGCGCCCTCGCGCTCCGGTGCCAGGGTCACGATCCGCAGCGCCCCGGAGCCGATCCACCGCGCGATCTCGTCCGGGTCGGGGTCGCGCAGCAGCGTCGGGTCGTGGGCCCCGGCCCTGGCGGGCGACAGATACGGGCCCTCGACATGGAGGCCGAGTGCGATCGGCTCACCGGGAACTGCCGCGGGAAGGGCGTCGAGGGCGGCATCCACCGTCCCTCGAGGCGACGAGACGACGGTCGGCAGGAAGGCGGTCACGCCGTGACGGGCGGGGGCGGCACCGACGCGCCCGATCGAGCCCGGGTCGCTCGTGAAGTCGAGCCCATCGATCCCGTTCAGCTGGAGCTCGATGAATCCCGGCACCGCCGCCAGGCCATCGGCGCTGATGACGCGATCCGCTCCGGGGCGCTCCGCATCGCCGTCCAGCGCCGCGATCCGTCCATCGACGAGCAGCACGGCGATCGGCGAGTCGAGGTCGCCGTGTCCGGCGAGGTCGCGCACCAGCAGGGAGGGCGGCATGTCGACAGCCTAGAGGGTGAGGGTGCGGATCAGGAAATCGGTGCGATCGCGGCGAGCCTGGGGGTCGCGCATCGCGTGATCGGCGTCGTAGGCGTGGAGCTCCTTCGGCTCGCCGGCGGCGCGATGCAGCTCGAATCCGCTCATGTCCGCGATGTAGAAATCGCCCTTCGCGAACTGGAGGCAGACCGGCCGGGGCGCCAGATCGCCGATGCGCGCCACCGGGTCGAACGCATCCATCGCGCGCAGGTAGTCCCAGCGGTCGCCCGCGATCGGCCAGAAGGGCAGGAACCAGTCGCCCCAGCGAGGCGTCGCGGCGATCAGCACCGCGGTGGCGATGCGCGCGTCTTCCGCGGCCAGCACGATGCCGTGCATCGCGCCGAAGTCGTGCCCGACCAGGCCGATCCGATCGGCGTCCACGTCGTCGCGCGCTGCCAGCAGGTCGACGGCGAGCCGATGCCCGGCGACCTCGGCCCGGATCCGGGCGGCATCGGCCTCGGCGTCGGCAGGAGCTCCGCCCCAGGGAAATCGGC
>Ga0299913_10000019_pt1 | contig 71796 bp, 103 predicted proteins | sample RVTome_9_FD_201360 | JGI IMG/M metagenome (GOLD analysis project Ga0299913, IMG submission 201360) | Soil microbial communities from uranium-contaminated site in the Upper Colorado River Basin, Wyoming, United States - RVT155D38 (version 2) ... | reverse complement strand
TGCAAACCCGGCAGCCGGTGCGTGCGCTGGAACGCGGCGATGGCGTCGTAGAAGGCGGTCGTGCGGTCGGGTGTCTCGGTCACGGTGTGGCTCCTGGGTTCGTGATGGAATCGGGCCGGCCGCCGCTGGTTCGAGCAGCGGCGGCCGGTTCGTGCGTGCGGGCTCAGCTCGTCGGCCACAGGAACACCGCGGGCACTGCGCGGTCGGGGGCTTCGTCCCACTCGCCGTCGTTGGCGGCGGCTCGTTGTTCGTCGGTGGCGTACCACTGGCCGGTGAAACGGTTGTGTGCCTCGTACATGCCGTCGACGGCGAGGTGTAGCGGGCTGAAGCCGTTGCCTTCGGCGGAGTTGGCGAGGATCACCGGGGTGTCGCCGGGCAGGTGGCTGAGGGCGTCGAGCTGGCGGCGGAGTTCGGCGAGGGTCATGTGCTGCTCCTGGGTGTGTGCGGGCCGGACGGAACCGGACATCAGGCGGGGATGGCGGCGGGCGCGGCGTGGACGGTGAAGTGGCCGTCGGGGTGCATCACGAGCCAGTCGCCGAAGCGGGCAACGACGTGGTTGGGGCGCTCCCCGACGCGCAGGCCAACGAGGCGCAGGCGGTCATCGACGTACTGGGTGTAGCCCTTGGCGAAGACGTCGAGGCGGTCGAGTTCGTGGTCGACGCCGTGGACGTTCCGGAGGGTGAGCTGCCAGGTGCGGCAGCCCGCGGCCTCCAGCTCGACGAGCGGGGCGCAGTTGGGGCATTCGGCGCGGACGTCGGTGAGGCCGCCGTGGTCGGTGATGTCCCGGTCGCCGAGCAGCTGGCCGCAGCCGTTGCAGGCGCGCTTCAGCTTGATCGTGGTGGAGCCGTCGTCGTTGGCGCGGTCGGGGGTGTGGGTGCGTGGTGCGGTGGTCATGGCGGTTCCTTCGTGGCGTTGGGGTGGGTGTGGTGGGCGGGTGGGGTCAGGCGGAGGCCGTCGCCGCTTGACGCTTCAACCTGAAGCGGCTCTGCGCCGCCCGCCGGCAAGCGCGGCAGCGACGGGCGCCGTTCGGCTGGGTCCTGGACGGCTTTATGTGGTGCGTGTTCTCCGGGGTGAACTCGTGGCCGTTCACGCAGTGCGTCTTGGCGGCGTTGACTGCGGCTGTGGCCGACCCGCGCAGGGAGTTCTCGCGCGGAGTGACCGCCTCCAAGTGCGCAGGGTTCACGCAACGCCGGTGCTGGCAGTCGTCCCCGCCCAGGCATGTCGGGTCCTCGTTGTGACAGGTGTGGTCGAGGTACAGGCCGTCCGGGATCGGCCCGTTGGTGAGCTCGTAGGCGTAGCGGTGGGCGCGGTAAGTGCGTCCGTGGATCCCGCTACTGAAGGAGCCGTAGCCACCTCGGGCCATGGCGGCTGTCCAGAGCCAGCAGGTGTTGGTCTTGTCTGCCTTGGCCCAGAAGCGGGCGGCTTCGTCGTCTTGTGCTTGGGGGTTGGTCATGGGCGCCTCTCGGTTGGGTCGCGCGCGTTAGGGATCGTTTGGGGCGGGCGGGTCAGGCGGGGGCTGACGTCTCGCCGTGCTCGAAGCGGGCCGAGCGGGCGGCCTCGTACGCCTGCTGCACCTTCGGGTAGGCCAGCGTGGGCATGATCGGCGGCGACAGCGGTTCGATGACGCCCGTGTTCGGCAGCGACGGCATGATCCCGAGCGGGCTGATGAAAGGGCCCTTCCCGTAGAAGAACGCGGCCTGCGTCATGGCGACGGTCGGGCGCCCTCGGTCGCGCGCGAACCGGTTGACGATGTTGCGGTCCTCGGCGTCCAGCTTGTCTATGACGGGCCCGAACTCGTTGATCCGCTCGACGGTGATGGGGTCGGGCCGGATATCGAAGGCCCGGTACAGGAGCAGGTGGGTGGGAGTGCCGCGCTGTTCCTCCTTGGGGATGCTGCCGAGGACGAGCACGGTGTGGGCGTCGCGACTGCCCTCGAGGAAGTCGGCGAGGAGGTTGAGGCTGAGGCGCTCGCTGTCGCCCTTGACCTCGACGGCGACCTTGAGGTCGGGCAGGTAGAAGTCCGGCAGGTACGGGATCTTGTTGGGGCCGACGGTGTAGCCCTGGGGTTCGTACTCCCACTTGATGCCGAGCGCGTTGAGAAAGACGGCCCAGCGTGCTTCGAGGCGGGACCGGAAGTGGTGGCCGGCGTAGCGGGTCTCAATGGCCTGGATGGTCACTTGGCGCTCCGCTCGGTGTCGGTCTCGGCGAGCTGCTGCTGGAGGGCTGCGATGGCTTCTTCGCGGGTGCCGCAGTCCTTGATGAGGACGGCGGCCATGGCGTCGGCGAGGTGGATGGTCATGGCTGCGAGGGGTTCGATGCCGCGGCCAGCGCAGAGGCGGACGATCTCGTCGTAGATGGCGCCGGGTTGGGTGTTGGTGAGGCGGTGGAGGGTGAGTTCCGTGGCGGCGTGGCGGGCGTCGGTTCGCTGCTGCTGGGTGGTCATGGGGTCTCCTATGCGGCGCCGTGGTGGGCGTCTTCGTGGCCGTGGGTGGGGCGGTCGGGGTGGCTGCCGGTTTCGGGGTCGCAGCCGAGATGCGTCTCGTAGCCGCGGTCGAGTCGGTAGCCGGTGAGGGGTGTCTCGCAGACGGTGCAGAGGGCTTCGTCTGAGTCCTGTGGTGCGGGTGTTCCCTCCCCGTCCCTCACATGTGAGGGAGGGACGGGGGGAACGGGGGGCGTTCCTGACGTTCCCTCCGCGTTACCGGGGAACGTTTGACCTGCGGCGTTATGCTCCTGTGATGCGTTCCGGGGAACGTTCCCGGGGAACGTCTCCGGGAACGGGTCGGGGGAACGTCCCGGGGGAACGTTGGCGTCGTCTGCTTTGGCCTGGTTTTGGCGGATCTTGACGACGCGGCTGACCTTGTCGGATCCGGCCGGGATCTGGAGGTCGGCGAGCTTGGCTTTCACGACCCGGTTCCCGGCATCGAGCGGCACCCCGGCGCGGTTCAGCGCGGCGATGATGTACTCGTCGGTTCCGGGTATGGCGGCCATGCCGTTAACCGGTTCGTTCTCGTACGTCATGAGGACGTGACGGGTGCCGCCGAGGGCCCAGTTGTCGCCGTCGCGGCGGGCCTGGCGGACGATGGAGAAGTTGTCGGGGCCGATGCCGGTACGGGTGTGGGTGCGCTTGAGTACGAGGGCGCCGCCGCCCTGCGCGGACAGTTCCCACACGTGGTCGACGTCCTGTGTCTTCGCGGAGGAGCCGCGGCCTCCGCGGTCCTTGTCCTTGCCGAAGTGGTCGAGGCGTACGGACGCGATGCGGTCCCGCTTCATCGGCAGGAGGGTGTGCCGGTAGAGGTTGAGCCACGTGTCGGCGTCGTTCTCCGGGCCGGAGATGAAGCGGGACACGGTGTCGATGACGACGAGTTCGGCGCCGATGGCTTTCGCCAGGGCGAGGAGGTCGGCGCCGCCGCCCGCGGTGTCGAGGGGGCGGATGGGCGGGAACGAGGCGTACTTGAGATCGCCCATGGCGCGCGGCCCGGCACCGAAGGACAGGAAGCGCTCCTGTACCTGTTCCTGCCCGTTCTCCGCATCGAGGTAGAGCACCGGCACCGGGTCCTGTGGTTTGTCGCCGAGGAAGCCCTGGCCGGTGGCCATGCGCCACATCCACTCCTGCGTGAACAGGGACTTGCCGGCCTTGCCGTCGCCGACGAGGGTGATCTGCTGACCAGGGCCCATGAGCTTGCCGGGAAGCAGCTGGATGGCACCGAAGTCGGTGGTGAAGAAGGCGTCCCAGTTGAGCAGGCTGGCGACGAGGTGGGCGGGGCCGCGGCCGGTGTTCTCGCGGAGTTGCTCGGCCTGCTGGAAGTCGGCGACCAGCGCGGCGAGTTCATCGCCGTCGGCTTTGCGGTCGATGGCGGCTTTCAGCGCGGTGGAGTGAGCGTCGTAACGGCGGGCGCGGGCGACCTCGGCGACTTGATGGGCGAAGCTCTGCGCCATGGTGGCGGGCAGGGTTTCGGAGCCCAGACGGATGATGAGGTTGCCGTTGTCGACGCGGTGAAGCTGGTTCTGTTTCTCGATCTCGGCGCGGACGAGTACGGGGTGGGGCGGGGTGTTCGTGGCGACGAGCCCGGCGACGACGTCCCAGATGAGTTGGTGGGCGGGCCGGTAGAAGTCGTCGCGGGTGATGACGAGGGCGCACTCGTTGTAGGCCTGCGCGGAGTGCATGACGGCGCCGATGACCAGTTCTTCGGCCTCGGCGTCGTGAGGGCTGGCGCGTGTGAGGCCGTCCTGGTCCGCCTGGTCGCGCGGCATGTGGCGGACGTTGTCCACGGGCGGGTCTCCTCGGTGCGGGTTGGTGGGGTCGGGGCAAGGGGAATTGGCTGATCAGGGCGGTATCTCCGGCGTCCCACCAGTCCATGAATTGTACAACGCGACGGACTTACATGCTGGTCGGGTGTGTATCCTGAGCGCATGGCTACGTCCGACGAAGTGCGCATGGGAGTGTCCGAGGCTCGCGCCAACCTCACCGAGGTCATTGCGAAGGTGCGTCTGCTCGGGCAACGCGTCGTGCTCACGCGTCGTGAGAAGCCCCAAGCCGTGCTCGTATCGCCCGAGTTCTACGAGCGCGCCCTGGAAGACCGGGGCCGGCTGGAGTCCCTGGAGAAGTAGCGTCACCACAGCGCCCCCGGTATTTGCGGTGTGTCTGGCGGGCATTCGTGCGCGATGAGGTGGGCGTGCGGGCACTCCCGGTTGTGGGATGGCAGTACTTCGACGAGTCGCATCCCGGTCCACTTGCTTTCGCGGAGGCACCAGGCGAGCCGGTTCGGGCCGGTGAGCTTCGCGGCTTCGGCGGGCGTACGGCGTTCCTCGTCGACCGTCACCACCCACGGCACGTCGGTTGTTTGGCGCAGCACGGGGGCGTCGCACCGGTCGCATGACCGGCGCGACGCTCCGTTTGTGCTCGGCCGAGGCCTCACGCGCTTTGTGCCTCGTCGCCCTCGAAGAGGGTTCCGTCGGCGGTGCGGCGGTCGTACATCTCCCGTTGCAGGCCGCGGAGTCGGCCGCCGGTGATCTCGTCGGCCGCCACCTCGATGCCCGTCACCCGCACCTTCACCGCGGGCTGCTTGTCCTCGTCGGGGCCGGGCTCGACGCGCTCGACGTGGGAGAGCTCGACGACGGCCATCCACCGTCCGCGGCGCTGCTTGAACATTTCGGTGGCGTGGGGTTCGAGGGCTTCGGCGACGTCGGTGAGGACTTTGCTGTCGAATTTGACGTCGGCGTCGATGTGATCCATGTGGGCTGGTTGCCTTTCTGGTTGGTGCTGGGTTTGTGGGTCCCGGGGCCAGCCCTTCGGGGGGAAGTGGGCTGGCCCCGGGTGGCGGTCGGCGCGTGGGGGTTCGGGCCGGCCGCCGGTTCGGAGGGTCAGGTGGTTCGATGCACCGCCTGCTGCGCGGCCCGGTACGCCTCGGGGCTGGAGCGCCGCTTCCCCGAGGCGATGGCGCGTTCGTCGGCGATGCGGGATGCAGACAGCGGGCTGAAGGTCGACCAGGCGCCGGCTGGCTTGCCGGGTCCGGTTGCGATTTCGGGCAGTCCTTGGAGGGCGCGGGGTGTGTGGCGGTCGCAGAGCCAGCCGCACGGGTACGGTCGGGCGCGCTTCAGGCCGTGGGGGAAGCTCGGCACGTCGCAGGCGCGGTTCTGGCGCGGGCCGGTCATGGTCGCCTGCCCAGGTCGCGGAGCTTCTGGTACAGGCGCACCCGCTGCCGTGGGGTGAGGCCTGCGTACACACCCCAGCGGGACACCGACGACCGGCCGCCCTCATGGCGCAGGCAGTCCATGAGGCAGAGGCGGCGTACGGGGCACGGCTTGCAGATGGCGCGGGCGCGTTCGATGCCGTGGACGTTGTTGTCCGGGTAGAACCACTCCGGGTCGACGCCTTCGGTGCGGCATGCGGCTTGTTTCAGCCAGGCGCGGCCGGGTTCGAGGGTGTCGGGGTAGGCGTTGACGAGCTTCATGCCGCGCCCCCGATCGGGGTCCGCCATACGACGGTGTCCTCCCGGTGATGCCGCCGGCAGTCCAGTTCCGGGCGCGGGTCCGCGAGCGTGCGGAGCCATACGAAGCACACGCCTGTGTGGGGGCAGGCGTAGACGGGGCTCCACCAGGCGACGGCGAGATTCCAGGCGCAGCGATCGCAGCACGGGCGGGAGGTGATGGGTTGGAGGTGCCGGTATCGGGTTGGGCCGAGGTATGCGGGGACGGTGCCGAGGAGGTTGGTGGCGGCGTGGACTCGGGTTGTGGCGGGTGCGTCGCAGTGGGAGCAGTCCTCGACATCCGTGGGCGTGAGGTCGGTGAGGTCGAAGAGGGTGAGGGCGGTCATCGGGCCACCGCCGGGAGGTTGTGCCACTGCACCCCGCGTAGCGCCTGGGCTGCCCACGCCTCTGGCACCTCCGCGAGGACGTGGCCGAGGGAGTGGAGGCCGAGAGCGAGGAGGATGTAGGCGTCGCTCTGGTCGTAGCGGTGTTTGCCCTCGGTCAGCAGCCCGTACCGCTGGTGGACGGCGTCGCGGATCATGGCTTTGCCGACGTCGTACCGCTTGTTCTTCGGCACTGTCGTAGGGACGGGGCGGCTCTTGCCGGTGGCGTACACGTTGCGGGACTGCGGGTTGATGACGGCGTAGGGGATGCCGCGTTTCCACAGGTCTTGGCGGAGCATCCACCGCATGGCGGCCAGGGCGTCGGCGCCGGTGTTGTTTTTGGAGAATGCGGCGCCTTCGATGACGACGTAGTCGGCGTGGCGGTAGAAGGTGGCGCAGCCGTCGAGTTGTTGGGCGAAGCGTTCGTGGAGGTTTTTGGCGGGGGCGTGGACGTAGTCGGTCCAGCCGACGCCTGCGGTGCCGGTGACGATGGTTGCGGCGTCCAGGGCGATGACGAGGGGCCGGGGTCCGGGCGCCGGTGTGGCGGCCGGAACCTGCGGGGTGAGGTCGAACAGGGCGGGTGTACTCATGAGCCGTCCCCCGCAGCAAGCGTGCTGAGCCCGGTCGGCAGCGGCAGCAGACAGTGCCCGCATAGCCAGCCGTCCCGGTTGCGTGTGCAGGATTCGGTGTTGTCGCAGCGCGGGCAGTCCCGCCACTCCTGCGCGACGACCGGCCCATGGACCGGCTCGGGCCACGGCGGCAGGAGTTCGTCGAGGGACGCGTCGTCGAGGACTGCTCGGGTGCGTGGTTTGCGGTGTTCGCCGAGCGGTTTCACGTACCAGCGGGTGCCGAGTGTGGTGATGGTGAGGCCCGCCATGATGGCGGCTGCGCCTACCGTGATCTGATCGTTCACGACGCCACCTCCGGTGCTTTCGCTGTGGTGGGCCGTGGCCGGGGTTTGTCCATGCGGCGTGCCTGCGAGGTGGCGCCCTCGTCGACGGCGGGGTGGTCGAGGCCGCATGCGTCGTCGAGGCGGGCATGAAGCCGGTCGGTGCGCCGCCGTTCGGCGTGGTAAGCGGCCAGGTAGCGGGCGCACGCGGTCAGCGCACGGTCGAGACGGCGCTCCAAGCTGGCCGCGTATTCGGGGTCGGCTTCACGAACAGCGCTGAGGCGGCGGCCGAGTTCCAAGTTCCGGCCGTGCAGGCGCCGGTTGACGGCGTCCTGCTCGGCGTTCTGCCTCAGGACTTGCTCGCGGTTGTAGATGGCAGTGGCGAGCTTGCTGACGGTGGCGTCGCGCTCGGCGCGGATGCGGTCGGCTTCGGCGCGGGCGGCGGCGAGTTCAGCGTTGTGGCGGCGGCGGGTGACGAGTCCGAACATCACTGGCCCTCCCCACGCTGGGCCGGGATCAGCGGCCACTCGGTGCGGACACCGTCAGCCCACGACTCCTTGCCAGGCGTCCGCCGGAAGTAGTCCGCCAGAGACTCCGCTTGCTGACGAGCCCAATCCACCTGCTTCTCGTGGAGAAAGGCGAGCGCGGCCCCGCCGATGGCGGACTCCTTCTGCCCGATGCGCCACGCGACCCGGCACGCGGCGATCGCGTCGGCGTCCGCCGAGTGCGCGCCGTCGAGGGCCACTTGGTAGGTGCGGCAGAGGTCTTCGAGCTTGCGCCCACCGCGCCGGTACGGGTCGATCTTCTTGTCGAGGACGCGCGGGTCGATGACTCGCAGGTCGTCGCCGACGATGTCGACGAGGGGCTGCACGCCGTGGCGGCGGGCCTCGCGGTCGAGGATCGTCAGATCGAACGAGGCGTTCATCGCGACGACGGGCGTGCCCGCGAGGACGACTTCGGCGAGCGCGGCCACGACCTGCTCGACGACCTCGACGGCCGGCCGTCCCTCCGCGCGGGCGCGCTCGGTCGTCACCTTGTGGATGTCGCTGGCGGCTTTGGGGATCTCAATCCCTGGGTCGGCCATCCACGTTGCGGACTGGGTGTCGTGTCCGCCGCCGCATTGGACGACGCAGGCGGTGACGATGCGGTCGTTCTCGACATCGACGCCCGAGGTCTCAAGATCAAAGCCGCACAGGCGGCCGAGGTGCCAGCTCACCGGACCTCACCCGCCTTCACCGCGGCGAGGTAGGCGGTCATCTGCGCGACCGTGCCCGACGACGGATGGATGCCGCCGTTGCGTTGCGCGAACCCGGCCTCGACCTGCTCAGTCGTCAGCCCATGCCCGCCAGCCGCGGCGATGACCTGGAACCAGATGTCCTGCACGTCCGCCGGGTCGTCGAGCACCTCGGCGTCGTACACCTCGACACCGTCCTCGACGACCGGAGGCGGCGTCTCTGCCGGTGGCGGCGGGTCCTGCTTCTCCTTCGTCTTGCGCGGCGCACCGAGTTCAGCGGCCCGCGCGGTGAGCGCGTCGCCGATCTCCTTGTTCATGTGCCCGGCCTCGGCCGCCTGCTTGTACACGGCGCGCACCTCATCGGCGGTTTTCGCCGCCGAGGCGAGTAGTACGTAGTCCGGGCGAGGCGCCTCGATCGCGGTCCGCTCCGGGCCCGACGCCACCTCCGCCTTACCGCCGGTGACATTCCCCGCCATCAGGGCGGCGGGGGTGATCTCGACGTCGAGCGTCGGCACCATGAACCGGGCCAGCTTGTCCTTGACGATGGCCGTCTTCTCTTCCATCCCGAGCCACCCGGCTACGTATCCGCCAGCCTGCGCGAGCAGCTCTGCCGCCGGAGGCAGAGTGACGGCAGCGTGGTAGCCCTTGGAGACGAGGAGCCACTGGCCGAGAGCAGGCACATCGCGGAGCATCACGTTGACGCGGGTGGTGATGGCGCACTCGCGGTCGTCCGGGTCGCACATGCAGGGCCGGTCGGACTTGAGCTCGGTCTGGCCGTCGCATCGGCGCTGGCACTTCGATCCGGCGTACAGCTCGTACCACTGGGAGACGGCGTCCCGCGGCGGGATCAGCACCGGGAGCCGGTTGAAAGTGGAATAGACCTCGAACTCGGAGGGGCCGCCGTTGGCGGGGGTCCACGGCTGGACCTCGCCGCCGTACAGGGTGGCGACGCTGGTGAGGATCTCGCGGGAGGCGGAAGTGAAGCGGAACTTGTTGAGCTTCTCGGGGCGCAGGATCGGCTTGCCGGTCTTCTGGGAGACGCGGCCGGTGTCGACGACGCGGCCGATGCGGATCTCGCCGAGCTGACGCATTCGCATTTGGAGGTCGATGATGGGCATCAGGCGGCCCTCTCTTCGGTGAGCTGGGGAAGGGCGAGGGCGTCGCCCACAACGGACTTGGCGAGGACGCGCTTGAACTCGGCGACCTGCTGGACGTGGAGGAACGCGGCGAACACGTCGTCGCCGCACTTCAGCGGCATGGGCCGATAGCCCTCGGGCCGCAGGTGGAGGACGATCCCCACCTCGTGGATTTGCGGCATCGGGAGTTGCGTGCCGTCCCGCAGCCAGCAGACCTCGGCCCGCCGGTACGCCGACATCTGCAAGCCGGCCTCCGGGTAGACGCCCTTCTCGTCGAGCTCGCCGCCGGTCTTGGTGTCGCCGAGGAACAGCGTGTCCGCGGACACCTTCAGCTCTGCGGCGATGAGGCGAGAGCGGAAGAGGTAGTCGAGCTTCCCCGCGTAGCCGTGGGCGAAGTTCCCGACGGTCATCTCCGACGCCTCGAACTCGACTTCCCACTCGGCGACGAAGCGGAGGAAGTTGTCGAGGTACGGCGCCATCTCCGGGTCGTTCAGCAGCTCTTCGGGCAGCGGCGTGCCCAGGACGTGGGATTCGACGAGCGTGTGGGCGGCGGTGCCGAGGTCTCCGCGTTCTTCCTTCTTGCGGATGTGGCCTTTGCGCAGCCAGTCGTAGGCCTCCTCCTTGGCGGCCGGGTTGAGTGAGGCTGCGACGAGGGTGGGGAGGGTGGCGAACGCGTCCTGCGCGGTGAGGTTCGCTGCCCAGAACATCAGCTCGGGCTTGGGGTATCCGCCGTTGAGGATGGTGGTGACGCGGCGGAGTTTGGTGTCGGTGCCGGGGACGCGGTACCAGCCTTGGGAGGGTTGGGGGATGCGGTCGGGTCCGGTGGGTGCGGGGGCCGCTGCCTTCTTCCGGCTGCGGCCGGCGGCCGGGGCTGTAGCCCCGGACCGCTCGGTGGTGGTGCTCACGTGCTGTCCCCCGTGGTGGTGTCGGTGATGTCGGTCCAGCCGTCGAATTCGCCCTCGTCGCGGAAGTGGCCGTGCCATCCGGTGTCGGGCTCCCCGGTGCGCATCCAGCCGATTGCGCGGAGGTGGCCGCGGTCGGGGTGGCGGGTGATGTGCTCGACTTGGAAGGTGAGGATGAGTTCGGGTGCGGTGTAGCCGGTGTGCGTGCTGCGGTAGGTGCGGCCGGGTTCGAAGAAGTCGGCGGGCAGCGTGCGCAGGTTGTTCGGGCGGATAGCGCCGCGGGCGACCTTGGAGGCGAGGTTCTCGATCGGGTCGCCCTCGCGGGCCTTCTTCACCAGCCAGGCGACGACGTGCGCCTTGGGCAGCAGCTCGGCCTCGGCGAGGACTTCGACGCGGTGCGCGTCGACGAGGTCCGTGGCCCAGACGACGTCGCCGCCCGACGACTCCGGGGAACTGGTGACGATCTCAATCAGGTCATCGCGCGCGCTCATGCGGACCGCCTCCCGTCCTGCTCCGGAAGCGGGTTGGCCTTCAGATACCGGCGGGTCGCAGCGTGCGACGGGTGCTTGATCAGCGACGCGCCCTGCGACCGCTGCGGGTTGAAGCGGGACAACACCCGCTCCACCTCGACCAGCTCGGCCAGCAGACGGCGTACGTCCGGGATCGGCACCTCAACTTGCGCCGTGTCCATCCCGGCGACGTCCTCGACCTCTTCCAGCGCCGCGTCCAACTCGCCCTCACGGCGGGCGCTGTTCACGACAGCGGCCAGCTCGTCGAGCGCGTCGAGGACCTGGTCGCGGGTGTCGGGGTCACCCCACTTGGCGACGAGGGAGACGAGGGTGTCGGTACGGATGGCGTCGAACCGGGCGACGCCGTGGAGGTGGTTGGCGCCGAGACTGAACGACTGCTGCGGCTTCGACGAGTGGTTCATCGGGTCGCCTCCGGGGCGGTGGGGATGAGGAGTGCGAGGAGCGCAGCCGCGGTGATCGCGGCCTTGACCGCCGCGTCATGCGAAGCACGCTGGCTGGTGGCGATGGCCCGGTTAAGGTCGTGGCCCGCGTGGATGGCGGCCTCGTGCACCGTCCTGGCCGTACGGCGCACCAGCGGGCGCGGGTCGAGGTCGCAGTCCAGCAGCGGCTCGAACAGCAGCAGCCACAGCAGCCAGCCGGTAGCGGTGAAGCCGACACCGAGCGACAAGAACTGCGCCCACTCGGCGAGGTCGTGGGTGTTCGCCATCACGCACCACCCGAAGGCTCGACGTCCGCCCCGGTCAGGCCGCAGGTGCAGCCCGGCGACTTCGGGAACCGGCACGGCACCGGATGCGCGGGCTCAGGCAGGTCCCGGGGCACGCGGTAGTCGTGGTGCAGCGGCGAATCGTGCGACTCCTCACGCAACGCCTGCGTCGGTGCGAAGAACCGCGTCAGCCTGTCCGCCGACTTCGCCACAGACACGGCATCCTCTGGCGGCCACGCCACCGGCAGCCCCAACAACTTGGCAAGCTGCCGCCGAGCCTCCGCATGCCCCTGCCACCGGTCGTAGTCGTGCCCGTTGTCCGGGTGGCAGTTACGGATCGCGGTGATGTACTCGGCGCGCTTCGCCACGAACTCCGCGACGGCGGTCTCACGCTGCTCCAGCTCGGCGACCCGAGCCCGCAACTCTTGACGCCCACGCTGAGCCGACGCGAGCGCCAGCCGCAGCCGCGCGTTCTCCAGCTCCTCCTCGTAGAGCGACAGGTTCACGCCCGTCAGCTCTTCCTCAACCACATCCAGCGTGCGCGGCTCCGGCCCGACCGGCATCGGCAGCGCATCCGACGAACCGACGATCCCGCGCTCAGCCAGTTCAGCCAGCGTCACCATCACGAACTCCGGGCACTTGCAGACATCGGCCAGCGCGTACAGGGCGAGCCCGCTCTCCGTCACCGTGCGACGCGTCCAGCAGGCGCCGTCCTTGGTGTTCACCACCAGCGGGTCATGCGACGTCGGGGCGCTCATGCGGCCACCGCCGACGCGTCCGCAGCCGCCTCAAGCACCGCGACAACCGACTCCACCCGGCGGCCCTCCACGTCACCCCAGTTCGCGACGTGCGTCTCCAGCCAGAACGGCTCCTCGTTCCACGCGGGCTCGCCGTCCACCTCCAGACGGCCGGCCAGCACCTTCACCGCGGCCTCGGCGAGCGGCGTCTTCCGGTGCGGGCTCCCCGACACCACGCAGCGGATCGACGCGACGATCGACAGCGGACGCTCGGCGTGCGACGTCTTCGACACCCGGTCGAACGGGTCGGGGCAGTAGTCGCCCTGGTAGTGCCCGTTCGCCACGATCAACCGGGCGGCCGCACGAAACACAGCTGGCACAGTCGACGGACGCGCAACCGGCGCCTCATGCAGGGGGAGGACTCTGATCTGACCCGAGTCCAGGGTCTGGGAAACTGATGCCACGGTGGCCTCACTTTCTGGTGGTGGGGTGCCGAGTCGTGGGGTCGCTCAGGCCGGGAAGTCGGAGCGGCCCTTCGGCGCGTAATGGGTCAGGCGGCGTCGGCCGTCGGCGCCTTCGGCCGCATCGCGTAGGCCGAGGCGAATACCGCCCGCAGCTGCTCGCGCAGTTCGGGGCGAAGTGGGGGAGCGGCCTCGACGTTGCGGCGGGCTGCCTCGATGGCGGCCGGGCCGAGGCGCCGCTCAGCGGCGGTGCGGGAGAACGGCTGCGGCGCGCTCATACGGCGACCGCGAGATGCTCGGGTTCGGCGGGGGCCGGGTTGGTGCGGCCGGTGGGGATCCAGAGGACGAGGAGGTCAACTCCAAGACGTCTGGCAATTGCCAATGCCTCGGCTTCAGTTGCTGTCTCGCGCTCGCCTTTGCGTAGGTGCCCGATCTTGCTGGGGTGGCAGCCGGCCGCGTCGGCGAGGTCGCGGACGCTGACGCTGGTGCCGTCGCCGGTGCGTTCCATCAGCATGATCAGCAGGTCAGGGCTGACGATGGTCATCGGGTTGGACTGCATGCGCACGTGTGTCACCTCCGTAGACGCTTTGTGCGTTTGCGTGAACAGAGACGACATTACATACCCGTAGACGCGCTGTCTACGGAAACGCACGCCGTTGTGAAATCGGCCATCAGTCGTCGAGGGACTATCGCGGAACGCGTCTTTCCGTAGACACTCTGGTGAGTAGGGTGATCGTCTACGCACTCTGACCAGGTGAAAAGTCCGTAATTTCAGGGCCGCAACGTAGACATCACGCGTCACATTGGGAGAGACAGGGCAGGATGACCACCATGCCTGAGCAGCGAACGGACTTCACGGACCTCATCAAGGCCCGGCGTGCAGAGCTGGGCTACAGCCTTCGGGAACTGGAAGCCCGTGCCATCGCCCCGGAGAGCGGCGCGCAAGCCAAGTTCGGATGGCTCTCGAAGGTGGAGAAGGGCGCATCTGTCGATGCGCCGAAGCCGGAGATCCTCCAGGCGCTCGCCGTGGGACTCGAACTCCCGCTACGGATCGTCAAGGAGGCCGCGGCGGCGCAGTTCCTCGACTATGACCCGGCCGGCGATTCCGCTTCCGTCTGGAGTGAGGATCTGACGACGCGTGTCATCGTGGCTCGCGCCGAGGAGATGACGGACGAGGATCGGCGGCAGCTCGCCGAGATTGCTGAAACCTTTGCCCGTAGGCGCACTCAGGGTGACGGGAATGCCGGAAATTAGTACGACTTCCCACTACACAGTGATTCGCTCTGGTCACACCCTGACCGGTATGGCACAGTCGGTGATCCGCCTGGGGGGCGCAAATGGATCACCTTAACCATGCGCTCGAACTGCTGAACGAGCGCGTGGTTGTGAGCAGGGAGGCATGTGCGATGGCGGATGATGAAAGCGTCAACCGGCAGAGCGGCGGCGGGCTTCACGGCCCGGACGATTCCCAAGAGGCTAAGCCTCAGGCGGAGTTCCGCATGGAGTTGCGTGACAGCCTCCCGGGAGGAAGGGCCGTTGTCGGCGTAGAGCAGGAAGGAACGTTCATCTGTCTCGCGTCCAAGGAGCATGTGTCAGAACAGGCTCAGCGCGAGTTTGATGATCTGTTCCAGCGCATCGCGAGTCAGGTGTCGTGGGTTCAGGGCTGGCCCGGAAGTAGGTAGTCCCTGGCATCCGCAGGTCTATGACCTTAGGTTTTAGTACGGCTCTTCGCCGGTCTTCGATCTAGCGAAACCTAGCGAAGAGCCGTACTGCCGTGTCAGGCTGAAGCATGGCCATCGACACGCCCGGCATCCCGACCCGCGCCATCATCTACTGCCGCATCAGCCGCGACCGCGAAGGCGCAGGACTCGGCGTCGAGCGGCAGCGCGAGGACTGCGAAGCCCTCGCCAAACAGCTCGGTGTGGAGATCACCGCCGTCTACTCCGACAACGATCTGAGCGCTTACAGCGGCAAGCCGCGCCCCGGGTACCAAAAGCTCCTCGATGACCTGCGAGCGGGTCGAGCAGACACCGTGCTGGCCTGGCATACAGACCGCCTCCACCGCTCCCCAGTCGAGTTGGAGGAGTACATCGACGTCTGCGAGCCGCGACGCGTGCAGACCCGCACCGTAAAGGCCGGGCACCTTGACCTTGCGACCGCCACCGGGCGGATGATCGCCAGGCAGCTCGGCGTCCAAGCCCGCTACGAAGTCGAGCGGATGGTCGAGCGGCAGCGCCGCAAGCGGGATGAGATGGCCCAGCACGGCAAGTTCTTTGGCGGCCGACGCCCGTTCGGGTACGAAGCCGACGGCGTCACCCCGCGGTCGCTGTGCTGCCTCAACTGTGGCCGCGACAAACCCGATGACTTCGCCATCGTCATCAGCTGCCAGGAGTGCAGCGCAACGAATATCGAAGGATGGTCCTGTACATCCTGTGGGGCGCCGAATGGGCGGCACGTGTGGTGCGAGTGCAAGCGCTGCGGCCTGTCGGCGAACGTGGTCGACGACAGCGAGTTCAACCGCATCAGGGATGCCGCGGATTCGGTCCTTGCCGGTGCGTCCCTGCGGTCGATTGCCGCCGAATGGAATGCCATGACACCGCCGGTGCTGACGAGTACAGGCAGCGATTGGGAAGGCCCGGAAGTCGGGTCGATGCTGCGGCGTCCCCGCAATGCCGGGATCCTTGTGCACCGCGGCCAGGAGGCAGGGCCGGGGAACTGGCCCGCGCCTCTGGACGAGCCGACCTGGCGGAGCCTCGTAGCTCTCCTCGATGATCCGGGCCGGCGGAGTTCCCCCGGCAATGAGCGCAGGTACCTGGGGTCGGGTCTGTACCGGTGTGGTGTGTGCCCGGATCAGACGATGCGTGCGGGCACGAGCAACAAGCGGGCGGGCGGGAGGTTCTTCGCGGCGTACACCTGCCGGAAGGCTAAGCATGTGGTGCGGAAGATTGAGCCGCTTGACGACTACATTCAGCTGTTGGTGATCGGGCGGTTGTCGAGGTCGGATGCGGCTGAACTCCTTGCCCGTAGGGATGATCCGGTGGATGTTCGGGCCGCGCAGAGGGACTTGCGTGAGGCTCGCGTGACGCTTGACGGGTTGGCGGAGGAGCTCGGTTCGGGGGAGATGGATCTTCAGGAGTGGAGGATCGCGACGAAGTCTGCCCGTGCTCGTAAGGCGGCTGCGGAGGATCTGCTGGCGCGGGCGGTTGAGGCGAATCCGGTTGCTGGTTTGGTGGGTGCGGAGGACGTCGAGGGGGAGTGGAATCGGCTGGGTCTGTCGCGGAAGCGGGCGGTGATCTCGTATCTGATGACGGTCACGGTGCATCCCGCTCGGCGGGGCAGGCTTCCTGGGGGGACGTACTTCGACACGGACACGATTCAGATCGATTGGAAGTGACAGCGCCCCCGGATCGGGATCCGGGGGCGCTGCGGCCCGTCCGCCGCCCACCTGGGGGGCAGAGCGGCGGGGGCCGGTCCATGGCGTGAGCATTACCCACTCTTGAGGTGGTCTTTGTGCGGGGCAAGGGGTTTGCCCGCAGGTCACCCGAACGTGCGTTTTAACTGCAGAAACCTTGCGTCTGCGGGTAGGAACTGATCCTAAAATGTACGGTCAACGATACAGACAGTGGATCATGAACAGGCGAGCGTTGCGGGGTGCCGTCCGCCCCACCGCCCGACTGGGTACTCGCCCGTCGCCGGGCCATCGGTGACCACATCCGTGCCGCCCGCCTGCATGCCAACCTCACCCAAGAGCGACTCGGCGAACTGGCCGGCATCGACCGGCAGTCCATCAACCGGATCGAGCAGGGTCATGCTTCTCCGGTGGTCGACAACCTGATCCGCATCGCTGACGCTCTCGATACCTCGCTCGCTGACCTGGTGAGGTGACCCGCCGCGGCCATGGGCGTGACCGCGGCGGGCCCCCAGCCGCCCACCTCGGGGGATGCGGGCGGCTCATCCTGCTACCGGTCGCGGTTACCGGCAGCAGGGGTTCAGCGGCGCGGGGGTATCGGGCACACCTTGTGCATGTGGATGGTCAGGCCGGCCGCGGACATCGACAGCTTGTCGTACGACGTGTACGGCTCGCCGGGCCGGATCATCCGGCTGCACTTCTCGCAGATCTTCACTGGTCGTCTTCTCGGCGGGCGCAGTCGGGGCAGGCGTACACCTCGATGTCGAGGACGTGTGCGCCCTGTCTGCCGCGGGCTACGCCTGCGCTGACGGCGCCGGAGGTGAGCTTGGTGCCGCACCAGACGCAGTTCCATCCGGCGGACTGGCCGTAGGTGAGGCTCTCGGCGGAGGGCAGACTCCGGGCGGCGATCCGTTGGGGGCGGGGACGGCTGCCGCTGGTGTCGCGCCAGTCCCATTCGGTGCTGCCGGCGCCGGTCATGAGAGGCCGTCGCGGTGCTTGGGATGCCGTCGCATCTCGACCTCGTACGCGGTGGCGCGCCGTATGTCCCCGGCTTCCTCGGCGGCCGCGCGCTGCCGGTCAAGGGCCTCGCACACGTCGCAGCCCGGCGCCGGCGTGGGTGGGCGTGTGGGGTCCGGCAGGCTGATGGGTGGTTCCTGCAGGGTCTGCTGGCGTTCCCGGGCGGGCATCACGACTCCAGGGGCTTGGGTTGCCGCGGCGCCGACCGGTCCTCTGGCGGGGGATGGGTCGGCGCCGCCTCACGACAGATCACGCTAGGTGTCTGTGTGAACACAGCCCAGTGACATAGGCCACCAGTCGCACCGTCAATTCTCCCCCGACTAGGACGCGTTGTCCTACCTGCTTACAGAGCCGGGTCGACCCCGAGTCGCGCGGCGAGCCCTCTCAGCAGTGTGTTCCGGCGGCGCTCCGTCTCCAGCATCTCCCGCACCGTGGCCGTCGCCAGTGTCTGGTAACGGATCCACTCAGGCTGTACTTCCTCCACCTCCAGCAAGGTCGTGAGTGCGCTGTCGCTGTCGCCGATCTGGTACTGAGCCTGCGCCACATCCACACGGTGCGACGCCGCATGAACCGGTCGCGTGATGGCGCCGAGATCTACATCACCGGCGAGGGACAGCGCCTCGTCCGGCCGCGGCTCCTCACCGGCCAGCGCGATGTTCACCTGCTGGGTCTTCACATCGGGCACGGAGAACGCCGTCCCGTACACGCGGACGGGACCGGAACGGACAGCCGCCGACTCGGCCATGTTCAGGAACTGCTTCGCGTCGTTGTGCCGGTCGCGTCGCGCAGCCGGAGTAGCAGCCGACACCAGCAGATTCCCATACACCGCGTACTGCGCTGCGGTGGACTTGCTGAAGCTGGGCTCCAGCGCGCTCGCCTTCCGCTCGGAGACCGCTTGTGCCTGCTCCCAGCGGCCCTGCCTGAGCAGGATCCACGAGAGCGTGCTCACGCCCATGCCCTCCATGAGCGGATCGGACGCCCGTTGCGCGGCGGCGAGTTGCTTCTCGACGGCGGCGAACGCCCAGTCCGGGTGCCCGGCCTGCGTCGCCAACGAAGCCGCCAGCTGGTAGGCGAGCGCGAGCTGCCGCCACACCTGCTCGACGATGCCGCCGGTCGCGTCGCGGGCAACGGCCCGCCCCTGGCGCAGCAGCAGCGGGAGTGTGCCCGACAAGTCGCTGTAGCCGCCGCCCCAGTAGAGGGTGGTGGCTTGCTTCACGTTGGCCATCCACTCGGCTGCGGGCGGCGGCTCGTCGTCAAGCGCGCCGGCCGGTACGCCGGGGAGGGTATCGACGTCTTGGACCGCGTCGCGGAGTGCGAGGAGGCCGCCGTCGTCGGGACTGTGCTGGGTCACGGTGGGATGTCCTAGGAGCCGGTCGAGTTCGGTGTCCAGGGCGCGGGCGAGTTTGCGGAGGGTGTCGATGCGCGCGGACTGGCGTGTGCCCTGTTCGAGTTTGCGGATGGTGTCGACGTGGACGCCGGAGCGTTCCGCGAGGTCTTCTTGGGTGATGCCGCCGCGGAAGTCGCGGAGTGTGCTGAGGGCGCGGCCGATGGGCCCGGGTGTGGCCATGGTGTGTTCTCCCCGCCAGAGGATGTGGTGTTTCCACGGTACGGCTGGCGGGGCGTGTGTGGGAGGTCGTCGTCAACTTGCTGGGGTGGGGTGGGCGTTGCCCGTAGGCTTGTCCGCATGCCCTCCACCCCTGTGAGCCCTGGTTCCGTGCGGTCTGCTGCCGTGCTCAACGAGGAGATCCGCGCGCTGTGGGCGGACCCGCGGGTGCGGCTGACGGCGGAGGGTCGGGCCCGGTTGGAGGAGTTGTATACGGAGTGGGCTGCCGCGGTACGGGCCGAGATCGTCGAAGCGGCGTAGCTGCTACTCCCCGAGCTCCTCGGACGTCACCGTGCCCCCGATCGACACCCACAGCACCTGCGCCTGCGCCGACACGAAGGTTCCGCCACGGTCCCGTGCCTGCCGCTCCAACTCGGTGTACGTCAACCCGAGGTCGGCGAGCGCGCGGCGGCACCCGGCGAGCCACTCCTCGCGGGTCACCTCGATCACCACATCGTCCACGCGTCCCAGGATGGCAGACGCCTCACGCGTACTGGTGGCGCTGCGGATCCAACGCCGCAGCCCGTGGTCAGCTACCTCCGTTGAGGTGCTCCTCGAACTGCTGCTTCAGCTCGCACAACTCCCGTGCCGTGTCGTCGACTCTCGCTGCGGTGGCGTCCACCTTGGACGCTGCGTCGTCCACCTTCTGCTCCGTCCTGGTGACCGTGTCTTTGATGGACCGGCCGCCGTTCGGTGACAGTTCCTGTACCGCGTCCACGATCGTCACGATCCTGCGGTTGATCCGCCATACCCCGCGAGCCAGTGCCCCGATCGCAAGCAGCGCAGCGGCCCCACCGCCGACGAGGATGAGCAGATCCATCGGTCCCTCCAGGGTCACGCGGGCCCACGGTGCGGGCCTTTCGAACGTGAGTGTCACACGCGTGCTGTCTGGCATATTCCGGCAACGGTGGTCACTTGCATCCCTCTGCATAATGGTATTCAGCCAATCGGCCAAGTGAATGCGAGGCCCCGCAATGCAGCAGACCGCACACCGCACCGGACGCCCCGGACGGCCACGCAGTCCCCAAGTGATCGCCCGCGACGAGACCATCTACAAGCTCATCGCCGACGGCATCGGCTCCCGCAGCGCCCTCGCTCAGGCAACCGGCCTGGACCGGCCGACCGTTGCCGAGTCCACGAAACGCCTGAAGAAGGCCGCACGGATCCGTACGTGCTCAGACGGCGTCGGCATGGTGTGGGTCGTCGACGACGGCACCCCATGCCCGTGAGGAGGCGGCCGTGAGCATCGTCGATTTCTTCTCCGCCGATGACGTCGCCTGGCAGGCCGACGCCCCCTGCGCCACCGTCGGCTACGACTTCGTCCCCGACGTCGAAACGGACGCCGGTCTCGCCGCCGCGCAGGAGTGGTGCCAGACGTGCGACGTCCGCACCCGCTGCCTGGCGTGGGCGATGCTCAACCGGGCCGAAGGGTATTGGGGCGGGACGACCACCTACCAGCGCGACCAGTTGCGCCGCGTCCGTACGAGGGCGAAGTGCCCGCTGTGTCTCGGCACGGCGCTGGTCTACTCCGACCCGCACGAACTCTGCATCGCCTGCGGGATCTCGTGGATTCGGGACGTGCGCGAGGAACCAATCGCCGCTACACCACTACCGCAGTGCGCGGCGTAGCCTGCTGCACCTCGTACGCCCTCTGCCACGCCTCAGCCCAACGCCACGAGTGCTGTGACAGCCGGAGCCTGTCGGCCACCATGCGCCCTGCGTCGCTCAAGTCCTCCCGCATCGCGGCCGACTCCCGCAACCTACGCAACTGCCGGTACCAGACCCGCGGCCGCTCGGCGAGCACACCCGCGCCCATATCATGCAGACGCCGGTACTCGGCCCGCGGTGACGCCACCCACGGCACCCCAGCCGCCGACATCTCCAACGGCTTCAGCCACGAGTTGTGGCTCACGAACCCGGCCGCGATGTACTCGCTTCCCTCCACCTGGATGTCCACCGGCGTGACCATGCACGGCTTGACCTCGGTCACCTTCGGCGCCCAGTTCATCGGCCGGTACGCATTCGAGTGCGGCCTGCCGGTGATCTCAGCCAGCCGCGCCGACTTGCGCGCCGAGCGGAACCCGATCTCCTTGGCGAAGACATCTGCGGCCGCACGCCCCATTGTCAGGTGCCAGTACTCGCCGCTGAACCCGTTCTGCGCTCGGTGAGTTCGGGGGCCCACCCGGGAGACGATGCCGAAGAGCAGCAGGAGTCGCTGAATGTCACGGATCAACTGCTCGTCCTTCGATACGGCGCTGACCCCGTTTCTGGCCGGACACCCATCCGCCTCGAAGTAGCCCGCTAGGAACTCAGCGATCACCTCGCGCGGGGATCGCCAGATCACTTCCGGCACGCATACCTTCCTGATGGGAACCCCGCTTGGACGATCCTCGGTGAGACCCAGACTGTTCAGAACCCGAAGGAGGTGTGCGGATGAGACGCGCACGCCGCGCCGACGCAGCACAGTGCCGTTGAACATGGTCTTCTTCTCGGTCAACGGACTGAACCCGAAAGCACGGAAGTCGTCCATGAGTATGTCGATCCAGTCCTGGTCCTGCCCATCGCACGAGATCTCAAGTTGAGTTGTGTGCCTGCAACTCCCGTCCCCAACGAACGCCCCGAAGAAGCGTCCCCACCTGGGAGAGATATCGATGCGCGGGCTGTCAGGCGCCGTGAGGAAGGCCGAGTAGTCCACTTCCGCACGACGGTTCATGCGACTGTCGGCAGGCCACGGAGCCCGCACCTGGGCCGTCGGCCCAATCGGCTCTGGCTCCATGGCCATGGTGTCGCCCACGGCGATGTTCTTCGCGTGGGTCCACTCTCCGTTGACGAGCATCCGGTGCTCGGGGGTCAGCCGGAGCTTGTACCCGCCTTCGGTCGTGATCTCTACGCCGGGCTGCGGTACGTCGTGCTCGACGGCTTCGACAGCCTTCCAGCCGTTGCGCCATACCTGATCGCCGGGTTCGATCTCACCGGCTTCAACTACCCCTCTATGGGTGCAGATTCGCATACTTGAGTCTACACACTTTGCGGCGTTGAAGCGGGTATCAGCCAGTGGCGCAATCCCCACCCCCAACGAGGCGACCGCCCGCGGCCACTCCTCGATCGGCACCGCACCGCCCGGCGGATCGGCCGCGAGACCGAGCGCCTTCCCCGCGCCCGTCGAGTCGCCGCGCATCACGAACGACGCGCCCTCCTCGACGAGCCGCGCGACCGCGCCGCCGACCACCTCCGGATCGTTCGGATGCGAGTGGAAGGAGCCCGGCCAGCCGACCGTGTCCGAGTCCGTACGCTCGATCCCGTAGTACATGTCGGGCAGGTAGTTCGGCAGCACATGCCCGCGGCCGTGCCTGGCGTACACGTCCAGCAGGGCAGGCGTCGACACCGTCACCAACGTCGCATCCCGGCACGCCGCGGCGAGGTTCCGCCACGAATGCCGGTGCACCTGCCGACTACCCTCCAGCCGCTTGCCCTCATTCCCCGGATGATGCATCGCCCACGCCGGATTCGACGGGTGGATCGACGACAGGTCGTCGTCGACATCCACCACCACCGTGACCCCCTTCGCCCGCATCACGGCGACCGCTTGAGCCATGTACGCGTGCGTGACCCGCTGCAAGACGACGACGTCCGCGTCGATGTCGAGGACGTCCTTGACGGTGTCGCCCTCCATCACCACCCGCAGCTTGCGGTCCCTGGGCTCGACCACGCTCACATCGTGCCCGGCCGCCGCGCACGCCTCACCAGGCCAACGCATACGGAAGCTGCCACACCCGAAGGCATCGGCCGGGTACACGATGACCTTCACTCGCTGGTCTCCTTGCGGGCCGCGGTGCGGCGGCTCACCGTCTTGGCCTGCTCGCCCGCAGACGGTGTCTTCTCCAGCACGTCCACGCGGTCTTCGAGGCGGGCGATGGTGGTCGCGGCGTGATGGAGGTGCTCGTGCAGGTCGGTGATCTGCTGCTGTAGTCCCTGGAGGTCCGGCGCCTCGGGCGCCCCCACGCCGAGCAGGTCGGCGGCTTCCTCGCGGGCGAGCTTGCGGATACGTCCATCCAAGGGGCTGCTCATGCGTTGCTGTCCTCTCCAGTGACGGGCTTGTTCGGTACAGCCCAGGTGAAGCCGAGCGCGACCAGCACGGCGATCAACGTCGTCCAGCCTTCCTCTGCGGTGACGCGGTTGTCCTCCAGCGCGGCGGATATGGACGCGGCGCCGGCCGCGATCGCGGCGACGATGGCCTTCCAATAGGGGCTGATCTTCATGGTTCGGGTTTCCGTTTCTATTCGGCGAGGCGCGCGGCCAGCAGGTCCGCGACCTTGGAGGCGATGGTGTCGGCCAGTTGCGGGGATGCGGCGACCTTGTCGGCGATGGCCTGGACTTGCGCGTCCGTCAGCCCGGCCGCGGTGAGTCCGTTCACCTGGGCGCTGACGTCGAGGACCCGGTCGCCGATGTAGGCGAGGATGGATTCGAGCTTCCATTTGTCGTTGGTCGGGTTGGCCTCACGCCAGCGTGCGGACACGCCGAAGTGGCCGTCCTTCGTGGCGATGCCCTTGACGATCTCTTCGACGGTGGGCATGTCGTCCTCCTCGCTCTGGCCGGCGGCGCGGGCGACGATGCCCGGGAACACGACCGTCTTGAACTGCTCGATGCGGGCGTTGCCGGGGCACGCGGTCCCGCTGGTAGACCACTGTGGGAACAGGCGGTGGTAGCCGTATCCGGGGTCGGACCAGCTGCGGCAGATCCTCAGCGGGACCTCGTGCCGTTGGTGCATCCACACGCCGAGCCGGATGAGTTGCTCGATCTGCTGCGCTGTCCACGGGTCGGATGCGCTGGTGTTGGAGGCGGTCTCGCAGCTGATCGCGCCGGTTCCGTCCGGGCGCCGGTTCGCTGCCGCGTTGGCGTCCGCGCGGGTCTCGGTGCCGATGTACTGGGCGATGTCGCCGTCGTAGCCGACACCGAAATGACTCTCGAGGTTCGTGCTGTCCCGCCAGAACTCATACGTACGCCGTGCCGTCCACGGGGCGACGACGCTGTGGAAGATGAGCTGCGTCGGCCGGATCGCGGGCTGCGCATCCGACTCCGGCTGCAGCTCCATCTTCACGGCGCCCGGATACCAGGCCATCTCAACCCCCCGCGTGAATGGCGAGTTTGAACTGCGCGTGCGTCACACGCCGCGGGCTGCTGTCGGTGTGCGCGACCAGCAACGCCACCGGCGTACCCGGATGCACGAACATCTGATGCTGCTTGGTGAAACACTGCATGCCCGGCGACGGTGGCCGGTGATCGGTTGCGGTCGAGTCGTAGCCCGTCGACAAGCCGAGCGGGTCGCGAACGAACCGGTCCCGCAGCTCGCTGTAGTTCCCCGCCTCCCAGTGAATGTTCGCGGTGAGCACACCCCACCCGTCGACGGTGGGCCAGATCAGCCCGGCCCGGTCATCCGCCTGCCAGTCGGTGATCTGGTAGCCGTCCGGCTGCAACATTTGGTGCATGCCGTGCGCGTCATAAGATTCGCCGCCGCCGAACGGGAACCGCACAACGTGATAACCACCAGGCGGGATTTCCTGGGGTTCGGAGGTGATCAGCGAGCACACGAGAAGAGACACAACAAGGCCTCCGATCAGAGGGGCAAAACGGCGATACGGCGAGCGGAGAAAGTGCCCGTGCCCGACGAGACGCGGTACTTCGCCGTGAACGTGTTGACACCAGGCGTCAGGCTGCCCGACTGGTGCAGCACAGTGGTGCCCGCCACCAAGCTGGCGCCTGCAGCCCCGAAAAAACCGATGCTGCGGTTGTCGGCCGCAGCTACGGCGCCGGCGCCTGAGATGTCGTATCCCATGCGCGCGGAGCCAGCGCCCGAATTGGAGAGGGTGCAGTGCACGATGACCACGGCGGAAACCCCGGTAGTGACCGTCACGGAGGGCCCGGCGAGGGCGGGTGCGTCGAGGTCGGTGAAGCTGGTGGAGGTGGTGGTGCCGGAGTCGGTGTCGAGGGCGCCTTCGGGGACGCGTTCGATGATGCTGTTGGTGCCGTCGACGGCGAAGTAGGCGCCTGCGGTTGCTGCTTTGGCGGGGGCGGTTTCGTTCAGGTTGTCTCTGACGAATTGGTTGAATTGGGCTGCGGTGTAGACGCTTCCGGCGACCGCTGTCATTGGTGCTGTCCAGGCGATGTGAATCAGCCCCCCTTCAGAGCGGCATCACGATGATGCGGCGGTCAGCGAACGTGCCCGTGCCACTACTGACCCGGTATTTCATCGTGAACGTGTTCGACCCTGGGGTGAGGAGCAGGCCGCCCGCATACAGCACCGCCGTCCCCGCGCCGACGCGGGTGTCCGCGGAGTTGAAAACGTTGATGGCCCGGTTGAGGGCGGGGGCGATCGATGAGGCGCCGGTGACTTCGACACCGGCGTACGCGGATCCTGCGCCGTCGTTTTCCACCTGGCAGTGGGTGAGGACGAGGGCGTACGGTCCGGTGTCCACGGTGACGGACGGCCCGAAGGTGTCCAGGTCGGTGAAGGCGCTGGAGTCGGTTTCTTCGGCGGTGAGGATGCCATCCAGGTTCGGGGTGCGTTCGGCGATGCTGTTGACGCCGTCGACGGCGAAGTAGCTTCCGGCCGAGGTGGCTTTCGCGGGCGCCGTCTCGTTCAAATTGTCGCGAACGTACTGATTGAATTGCGCGGCTGAAAAGATCGTATTTGCCACCGCAGTCATTGGCGCCGACCAAGCCATCAGGCCACCGCCCCGGTCGGGACGCCGTGTTCGGCGTTCTCTTCGCGCAGCTCGTCCACTGTCTGCCCGTGCGGTACCCGGAACTTGACCGCGGTGTCGTGCCCGGCCGGATACCAGTTACGGGTGTGCGGGACCGGGCGCAGTGCGAGGACGGCCGTGATGTCGGCGAGGTTCGGCGGCCAGTCGATCGGCACGTCCGCGAGTTTGCAGTACGAGCAGGAGAAGGCAGGCAGCTGCACCACCCGCGGCGCCGCCGGATTGCGTGAGGTGCGGGCGTAGAGGTGCTCGACGTTGCCGCAGGCGCGCGGGCAGTCGGCAACCCAGTCTCCGGAGTAGACGTAGGCGCGTGCTCGCGTGGCGATCAGCTGGACCATGCGGTGACGGTAGAACCCGCCCGCCGAAGATCATTCCGGGAGTGGTCAGGTACCGAACTGGCCCGTGTTGAACTGGCCCTGCGTGGCGTGGTCGAAGATGAACACCGTCTCCGGATTGTCGGCCGCGGTCGGGTCGAACACGCCGTCGTCGAAGCCGAGCCCGGCCACATCGAAGGTGAACGGGTTCTCGGTCGGGTCCCCGAGGGTGCGCTCGCAGCCGAAGACCGCGTAGTGCACCGGGTCTTCGCAGGTGTCCTCGTCGACCATCATGCGGGTGAGGGTCTGCTCGATCCGCTCGATATGGAAATCCGCGTCCAGCCCGAGTTCGCCGTTGCGGATGGTGATGCGGTCCGACAGCGTCCGGGTGAGGATCTGCAACCAGTGCGCCATGTCGGACGACACGATCCGCAACTGCACCGTCGGCCTGCGTTCCGCATAGTGCGCCAGCAACAACTGTGTGATCGCGACAGCATCGTTGGCGCTCACCCACGGCGGCGTCTCCGGATAGGAACGGCGGGAGTGCCTCGCGATACTCACCGAGTCGTCCGCCGCCACCTGCACCGTGCGCGCCACCGGAACAGGTCGGGCCCGCACCTGCAGATGCGTGATGTTCAGGGTGCCGCCTGCCGCGGTGATGGTGACGGTCAGGGCCTGGCCGGAGCGGCGGGACAGCAGGATGAGGGGGACGCCGCTGCCGGTGTAGACGATGTCGGTTCCATCGCGCAGGTCTTGGACGTCACGGAACGGATCGGACGCTTGCACGTCGACCTGGATGGACTGGCCGAGGGCGAGGCTGATGGTGTCGTCGGATTCCCACACCACCGACAAGCCTGCCTCGGGGCGGCGTTCTTCGACGGCGAACACCACGCTGTTGATGATGTCGCGCCAGCCATGGACGTATTCGAACGGGGGGAGGTAGGAGAAGCCCGTCACCGCCGGGGAGTCGCATGTCACCTCTCGTGCAGCGAAGGCGGCTTGCGAGGTGATCGACGCGTCCCGCAGCAGGCGGTGGTGCCGGTCGCGGAACACGAAGGTGCCGTCCGGGGCGACATACGCGATCGACGGTGGGCCCTCCGATTCGAGGAGTTCCGTGAGCGCGGTGAAGGCGTCTTTGTTCTCCGCCCACCACCACGGCACGAACGTCCCGCCCAGGTCCAGATCGCGGGGCGCGGTCCAGCCGATGGCGTCGAGGATGACGGCGATCAGGGTGCCGGTGCGCTGTGCCTCGTACAGTTCGGTGGAGATGGTGGTGCCGCGCAGCAGTGACAGATCGTCCAGCGCGCTGATGTCCGCCGTCCGGTTGTCGCGGTCCGGGTGTACTTCGAAATCGTCGATGCGGCCGCGGATCAGCGGGTACAGGGTGTCCCCGGTGACGACTTCGACTTTGACCGGGGCTGCGGGTGCGATGTCGTTGACGATCGGCGAGTCCGGGTTCTCCGGGCTGTAGATGCGGTCGGCGTTGCACAGGCCGAAGGAGAGGCTGCCGACCATCGGCGGCGACAACTGGCGGGCTTGGTCACGCCCGTACTGGAAGGTGACCGCGCCTCGGCGCAGGACATCGGCGGTGACGTCGTCGTTGGGGTCGTCGAAGTCGCCGTCACTGTTCCAGTCGACCGCAACCGTGTACCCGTCGGGCAACTCGGGCGTGATGTTGAAGTCATCGAATTCGGCGAACTCGCCGGTCGGGCCGCCTCCGGTCACCGCAGGCGAGCAGTGCGCCAGGAGCTGCACTTGCAGGTTGTTGTCCGACACCCAGGCGGGCGCCGCGTCGGAGTGGCGTGCCGTCCAGTCGCGGCCGTCGGGCGAGGTCTCCCAGTACAGGGTTCCGGCGGTCTCACGGACCCGCAGCCACGCATGCTCGGCCGCGTCGTAGGGGAGGGTGGCGCCGCCCTCGTCGGTGAAGTCGACGTGGACGGTCATCAGCAACAGGTTGGTGGCCGCGTCGATCTCGAACACGATCTGCGTACCCACCACACCGGAGAGGATGAGCAGCTGGGCGTACGCCTCCGACATTCCCGCGCTGGGGGGCGGGAAGGCATGCACGCCCGCATACGACTCGTCCAGAGTGTAGGCGGCTGCGGAGGCGTACGCGGCGAACCCGGTGTCGCAGGGCACGCGGGCGCGGCCGTCGGGCTGGTCGGGCAGTCCGCCGCCGCCCTCGTTGTAGTTGGCCGGCCACTTCTCGGTGTCGACGGTTGTCGAGGTGAAGTCGTCGGTGAGCTGGGCGAACGGTGCGACGTTGAAGTTGTCGAACTCCGCGAAATCGTCCGTGCCGCTGTCGCGGTGCGCGACGAGCTGCACCTGAAGATCGGTATCGGATACCCACGTGGGAGCTGCCGCGGTACGCCGTGTCGTCCACGTGACGCCGTCCGGGGATGTGTCCCACAGCAGATCCCCGCCGGCTTCTCGGACCCGTAGCCAGGCGTGGGCGGCCGGATCGTAGGGCAGCAGGACGGCGCCCGGGTCGAAGAATCCGGTTCGCAGTTCCATCGCCAGGTCGCCGGTTGCGGCGTTGACTTTCATCACCGCGTCGGTGCCGGGCGTCGCTGAGGTGACCAGTAGTTGCGCCCACGCGTCGACTGTGGCGCCGCCCGCAGCCGGGGGGAAGACCTGGGTGCTGGCCGCCGATCCTTCGAGGGTGTAGATCGCGGCCGATGCGTACCCGGAGAATCCTGTGTCGCAGGCGACGCGGGCCCGGCCGCCGGTCTCGGAGAAGGTACCGAACGAGTCCGGCCATTTGGCGGTGTCGACGGTGTTGTCGTTGAAGTTGTCGGCGAGGGCAGCGAACGCGTTGACGTTGAAGTTGTCGAACTCGGCGAAGTCGTCGACACCGCCGTCCCGGTGGGCGATCAGCTGAACTTGCAGGTCGACGTCCGCCACCCACGCCGGAGACGTCTCCGTACGCCGTGTCGTCCATGTGATGCCGTCCGCGCTGGTCTCCCAGTGCACATCCCCGCTGTCCTCCCTGATCCGCACCCAGGCGTGCGCGACCGGGTCGTACGGCAGGCTGGTGAAGCCCGGGTCGAAGAACCCGACGCGTACCGCCATGCCGAGGTCGCCGGTTGCGGCGTTGACTTCGATGATGGCGTCGGTGCCGGCGGTGGTGGAGGTGATGAGGAGCTGCGCCCACGCCTCCGTGGCCGCGCCGCCCGCAGCCGGGGGGAACAGTTGGCATTTGGCCTCGGATGCTTCGAGGGTCCACGCTTCGTCGGTCGCGTAGGCGTTGAACCCGGTGTCGCAGGCGACGCGGGCCCGGCCGCCGGTCTCACTGTGGGTGCCGTACGAGTCGGGCCACTTCGTGGGGTCGACGACGTTGTCGTTGAAGGTGTCCCGCAGCGTGCCGATCAACGCCATGTCAGGCCCTCCTCGCTGCGGGGAGGCGGTTGGTGCGGTTCAGGCGGTCCATGGATTTCGCCAGCCAGTTGTCGAGCTCCATCTGGGAGCCGATCACGCCGTCGTTGTGGATGTGCAGGTGGAGGTCTCCGCTGGGCGCGGCTGCGGAGGGTCCTGTGGTGCGCGGCGAGCGGGTGGTCATCGAGTTGAGCTGATCGAACAGCCCGACGCCGTAGCGGCGTACGGCGGCTGCGCGGATCATGTACTCGCCGTCGGAGGCAAGGACCGGCACCCTGTCCGAGGTGCCCGTGCCCGGTCCCTGGATGAGTCCGCCTCGTGCGTATTTGCCGTAGCGGCCGTAGGTGCCGAAGTTTCCCCAGTCGCCGAAGTTCCGGCCGTACGGGTTGCCCTTCCAGATTTGTGCGATCTCGTCGTGGAAGCGGTTGACGTTGCTGCTCATGCCCTTGAAGGTCATGTCCTCGAAGACCTTCTTCCCCGACTTCACCGCCTTCTTGATCTCATTGACCGCAGCCCAGAACCCGTCCGCGATTTTCATCTGGTGCCGCTGGAAGTTCTTCGACATGCCCTGGAAGGAAATGTCCTCGAACAGCATCGACCCGGACCGGGTCCACCGGCCGGTGTCCACCAGGCGTTGCAGCTCGGCGGCGGCTGCCCCGAATCCGGTGGTCGGGCTGCTGCTCGCGCGCTGCATGGTTGCCGTGCGGGGAGTGGCCGCTGCTGTGGCCTTCTTGGCTGCTGCCGCTACCTGCGGCATCGCCGTTTGGAGCCCGGTGATGAGGCCGCGTCCGATGTCGCGGCTGATGGCTGAGACAGCGGACGCGGCGAGCGTGCGGGCCCGCTCGGCAGCGGAGTTGATTGTGTTCCGCATCATCGCGACGATGGCCTGGGCGATGCGGCCGATCGCCGAGGACCCGGCCATGCCTGCGGTATTGCTGGTGGTGCCGGTGTCCAGGCGGCCGTCGTTGATTGCTTTGAGTAGGGGCAGGTGCTGGCGGGTGCGGCGGGCGTTGACGACGAACTCGTTCTTGCTCAGCCACGGCGCGAACACACTGTCCGAGGTGCCCGTGCCCGGGCCCTCCACCATGCCGCCGTTGGCGTAGCCCTTCCCCCGGTACTTGAACCCGCTGCCCGTGTACAGGCCGCCGGTGGCTGCGTTGGGGCCGCGGCCGCCCTGGCCGGTGTAGATCGTGCGGTTCTCGGTGATGTTGACGTAGTGCGCAGTCAGCTTCGTCGACCTGCTCCTAGGCAGGTTGTTGATCGCCCTCAACGCCTCGGCGATCTTCGACTGCCAGTCGTCGATGTTCGCCGTCAGCTTGGCTTTCTTGTCACCCTTGGCGGTCTTCAGCTGCTGCTCGGCCTGCGCAACCTTCGCCTTCCACACGTCGATATCGGCGGTCAGCTTCGCCCGCTTGTTGCCCTTCGCCTTCACCAGTTGCTGCTCGGCCTGCGCGACCTTGACTCTCCAGTCGGCGATGTCGGCGGTCAGTTTCGCTTTCTTGTCGCCCTTGGCGGTCTTGAGTTGCTTCTCCGCAGCGGAGATCTTCGTTTTCCAGTCGGTGATGTCGGCTTTCAGCAGCGCCGTCTTGTTCGGCGTCTTCAGGATCTGATCGGCGAGGGCTTTGGCCTCTTTGCGTGTGAGGCCCATCTGTATTGCGGACTCGATGAGCTTCCCGCGCCCGCGGTCGTAAATCCCGTTGACGGTAGACCACGAGGCGCCGTTCTCCCTTGCGGCCTCCGCGGCCTTCATCGTCGATGAAGCGAGGTTGTCCAAGGCCTGGTTGTTCGCGCGGCCCTTCTCTGTGTTCTCGTCCAGCGTGCGGCCGTTCTCCCGCGCCGCCTCCGCGGCAGCGTCGATGGCCGCCTCCATACCGCGGATCCCGCCGCGCGCCATGAGAGTCGCCTCGTTCAGTGCATGGATCGCCTGCCGCAGCCCGTCCGTGCTCTGCTTCTGCTCGGCGAGCTTCGCCGACGTGGCCTGCGCCTGCTGCCCGAACAAACCCATCGCATCAGCAGCCAACTGCTGCTCGAACTTCGCGTCCTCCAACGACGCCTTGTAATCGTCGAGACGGCTCGTGAACTCCTTGGTATCCCGGCCGCCCTTGCCGTACTCCGCCGTCAGCCGCTTCAACGCAGCAGCAGCAAGGTCCGCCTTCCCGTCCTTGACGAGATTCGCGAGCGCTTTGTCAACGGAGTCGAGGTTCTCCTTCGCCTCCTTCACCGGCGTGGAATCCCAGCCGGTCCAGCCGACAAGGAACTGCTGCACCTTGTCGGCGGTGCCCGGGTCGGTCAGCGCCTGCACCTTGTCGTTCAGGCCGCCAAGGTCGCTGCCGAACGCCCTCGCGGCCTCCCCCGCGACCTTCCCGGACTTACCGAGCCGGGCCAGCGACCCCGTCAGCTTGTCGACGTCCGGGGGTGCCTGCCTCCCGATCTGCGACAACTCGGTGAGCGCGATCACCAACAGGCCGATCCCGGTTCCCGCCAGGGCAATCTTCGTGGCACGCGACATCACACCGATCGCCGCCGCCAGCCGAGGCAGCACACCCGTCGCGCCCGCCGCCGCCACCCGCATCGCGGTGATCGCCGCACCGAACGCGGCCAGACCAGTCGAAGACGCAGCCATTGCCACGGCCGCAAGCCGGACCGCCTTCAACGCGATCGCCAACTGCAGCATCGCCGTGATCACACCCGGCGGCACCGCGGCCGCAATCCCGGCCAAAGCGTTCACCACCACCAGCAGGCCAGGCCCGACGTTCGCTGCACCTTCGAGGATGTTGCCCAGCGCCTGCGCCACATTCGACAGCACGTCCCGCACCAGCGGCCCGTTAGCGCGCGCGTACTCCATGAACTCGGCCACGCCACCGCTGATCTTCCCCGTGTCCAGGGTGCGCGTGAACCGGATCAGCGCATCATTGGCCTTCGACAGGGCGCCCGTCGCGAACTCCGCGAACGACTGCATAAACCGGTCGAAGCCAGCGGATTGAACGCCGCCCGCAGCGATCGTCACAAACCGGTTCAGCTGCTGCGACGTGCCCTGAACCAGCGGAGTGAGCTTCGGGAAGACTGCACCGAACGCGGCGAACGCTTTCGTCGCCACCGGCATCGTGTTGTCGGCGAGACTGTCCGACCACTCCCGGTACTGGTCACTGAGCACACTGAACGCCGCCGCCGCAGTCCGGGTGGCTGGGGGCAGTGCGGAGAGCGCCGCCCGGTAGGCGTCCTGTGCCTTGGCGGCCTCCGCCGAGCTGGCGCCGTGGGTCTTGACTGCGTCGGCGGCCTTCTTCTCCGCCTCCGCCACATCCTTGATCGCCACGACCTGTCCTGCGATGGCCGCACCGAATACGCCCACGGCCACGGCGGCCGCACCAAAGTTCGCGGCCAGGGGAAGAATATGGATGGCCTGCGCCGCAATCGGAAGGAGCGCCGGGGCCAGCAGTAGCGCGGCGGAACGCAGCTTGTCCACCGCGCCACCCGCATCGCCGAAGCCGCCTCCGAGGTTGTTGAGGCCGTCCCTGACGCGGCGGATGACACCGTCGAGATCGTCCATGTCGCCGCGCAGGCTGCGGGCTTGGGTGCCGAGCAGTCGCAGTGCGGCCGCAGCGGCGAGGGCCTGCGCGGCCAGGCCGCGCAGCGCGCGGGTGGTGTCGGCTGCCTCGTCCCGCAAGGCTCGCAGCGCCGCCGTGGCCGCGGTGGTGCCGGCTGTGTCCGTGTCGATGCGGGCGCTGATACGGATGGGGCCGAGCTGTTGGAGGTCGCGTACAGCGGCGCGGACCCTGGCGGCTCCTGGCCCGGTCCCGTCATCGACGGTGACACTGATGCTGGCGCCGCGCAGTGACGCGAGATCGGCGCGTACGAGACCGATGCGTCGCTGCAAATTCCGCAGTGGGCCGTCGGCCTGGTTGACCATGCGGCGGATGTTGCGGACCGCGTCGGCGGTGTTCATGTCGACGCGGATCGTCGCAGTGCCGATCAGCTCAGCCATCGAGTGTCACCCCCATCGAGGCGAGGAACGACTGGCTAGCGTCCTCGCCGCCTTGCCACCACCAGGGCGCGCCGTCGTCCGGCTTCTGCTCCATCTCGCGGCGTTCGCGGCCGGGCAGCGCCCATGCGGAGACTCCGAGGTCGGCGTCGAAGCGGGCTCGTGCCTGTTCCTCGGTCTGTCCGTCGTGGACGATCAGCCGCTGCAGCATTTCTGTGTAGATCGCGTTCAGGAAGCGGTCGGCGGGGAGGTCTGCGAAGTCGACTCCGCGGGCTGCGTATTCGCCGTCGAGTTGGTGCCAGATTCCGGGTTGGCAGATCCATCCGATGAGTCCGGCGACGGCTGTGTAGGGCGCATGCCGTATTCCTCCAGGAGCCACAGGACGACGTCGGCCATCTGGTCGTCGTCGATCGGCTTCGTCTTGTCCTTTAGCCGGGCGGTGAACCGCTGGAAGGAGTCCTCCAGGAGGGCGAGTTCGAGGGCACGCTTCAGGAGATCGTGCTGTTCCTGGTAGGTGTCGGTTTCGCCGGTGCTGTTGTAGAGGGTGACGAATTCGGCGTAGATGTCGCCGGGCAGTGCGGGTGCGGCTTCGAAGGTGTCGCCATCGATGGTGAAGGTGAGGCGCTTGCGCTGGCGGCTGAAGTCGCGGGCGGAGGGCGGCGGCGCGGCTGCGGCCATGATGGGGGGCGGGTTGGCGGTCATGCCGTTCGGGTGCTGGAGGAGTTCGGTCATGCGGGTGACGGTAGGCACCCCCCGCGCATGATCATTCCGGTGGCTCAGAGTGCCTCGCGCAAGGCCTTGTTGAGGAAGTCATTGGCCTGGCTGCCCGGGTGATTGACGAGCTGGGCGAACACGACCCTGCCGTTGACGGTGAAGCGCAGAGCCTTCGCACGCACCGGCCGGATCTGGTGCGGCCTCGTGCCGTTGACCACGTACTGGGTGGCGTGGTGCGTGGAGACGATCACCGCTGACAGGTCGCGGCCACGGCCCTCGATGTGCCAGACGATGCCGCGCCCCATACTGCCCGGCGCCAACTCCCGGGCACGGTTGACGACACGGATGGTACGGCGCCGCAGGTTACGGTCGACGAGGCCGCCGGGCAGGCGCAGCATGCGTTCCAGCCGGGTGCGGTCGATGCGGATCTGCCCGGACTTGATGAAGTCGGCCATCGGTCAGTTCCTTCCGAGGGCGACGAGCGCGCGCAGTTCGGAGCCGACGCATCCGCCCTCGGGGCCTTGTGCGGTCTGGGGGCGGACGAGGAAGTCGGAGATCTCGCGGTCGGTGTCCATCTGGCAGAGCGCGACAGACACCGCGCGCAGGGTCTCGTACGCGTCGCGGGCAACCTCGCGGGCGGAAGCGTCGAGCGCGGTTACCGTGGGGGCCAGCTCTTGCCCGTCGGGGTTGGGGGCGCAGCGGACGATCTGCACGACGAGTTCGGCAACTTCCCATGGGGCGTCGCACGGGCCTACCTTGACGGTCTGCGGGTCGGGGAAGTCCTCCGACGGGTACACCTGGGCGACGGACACGGCGAGCATGCCGCAGTCGCAGGCGTCCCAGGCGATGGCTCCGGGGATGACGCCAGAGCGGTCAGGCTTGACGGTGAGGTCGGCGTGGATCGCGGCGCGGAGACGTTCGGCGACGGTGTACCACTTCAACTCGCCGGAGATCATCGACATGTTCAGGTCCCCGCTCTCCGCACCGTCGGCCGGTCCACCGAATACACCCGTGAGCGTTGCCGCAGCCCGTACGGATTCCATGTGCTGACGAACATGTCCACCAGATACAGCCCTGTGCGGCCCTGCCGGAACAACTCCCCGACATCGGGATAGCTGATGGTCACGCCCTGCCGCACCAACTGCTGCAACCCGGCCGGCAGCTTGCAGTCCCCGCCCGCCGCAGCCTTCGCGATCTCACACGCCAACTGGCCCACAGCCAAAGAGGCGCCCTCCGGCAACGACTCCCCGTACGTTGCCGTCACCGACCACGTACCCACCTCCGTGTCGTCCAGGTTTAGATCGTTGCAGCGCGGCCACCGCCCGCCATCCGTACGCACCAGCAGCCGGTTATTGTCGACGCGGTACGCGCCCGACACCATCGGCGTACCGTCGATCTTCACCTCAACGATCGTGTGCACCGGAGCCGGAAGCCGCACCTCCGACACCTCAGTGCACGAGCAGTCACCCGTACACGACCCGCAGGTGAGGTTGTACCAAAGCCCCCCGACCAGCGCGGGCTGCGGATAGGAGCCCGACGCCCACGGCGGCCCGAAGTCGTCGTAGAACGAACCGGTCTGGCACTCGCGGGCGCACGGCCGCAGCGTGACCTGGCACGTCCCGAACCGCATGCCCGTCAAAGCCCACAGCGTTTCCGTCGCCATGCTCACGGCGATGCCGGTGACGGCAGGGTTCAGCGTGTCCAACTCGCAGGTCCAGGTGACGGGCCAGTCCGCGCACGGCCCGCTGATTCCGCCCGTTCCGGACGGTGTACTCAGGATGGGGTTGATGACCGGCATGCTGGGCCCCTTCTCAGCTGATCCCGTACCACTGGGAAGCCCAGCCGGTGTTGATGCGGGTAGTGGTCTGCTGGGTGAGGTCCAGCGATGCGGGCAGGGACGTTTGGCCGGTGAGCATGTTCGAGTAGCGCAGCTGCGGCGCGGTCAGGTTGGCGTTCACCGAGATTCCCGCGCCGGACGCTTTGAAGTGCAGGCCGTTCGTGGTCCAGGTGCCGTTCAGTAGCATCGCGATGAAGTATTCGCCCGGCGCGGCGGTGAACGTGGCGGCCAGGTCCACGGGTTTAGCGATGGCGCCGGTCATGAGGTCGGCGGCAATGTCGGCGGTGGTACCGAGGCGGGTACCAGCCGAGTTGTACACGCCGAGGTAGCAGTCGCTGAGGCTGGCCCCGGTGTCGATGCCGGACAGCCCGAACCAAATCTGTGACCAGGTGATCGACTTGCGGATTTGGATTTTCGTGAGGGTGATGATGCCCCGCACATCCGAACCGGCCGGGGAGCCGGACGACTGGGCGGTGACGTGCCCGGCCATGTCCGGATCGTACGTCCAGGCGAGGAGGCCCTGATCCGTCGGGTAGTTGCCGGGGAAGTCGAGGTTGATGCCGGACGCGGACGGCCCGGCCCCGGAGACTTTGACGACTTCCAGCGTGGACCCGGCTTTCAGGTTCACTGCGGTGATGTTGCTGGAGGCTTGCGCCCACTGCAGGCGCAGCGTCCCGGCTGTGGCGCCGGTGACGACGATGCCGTGCGGCAGCACCATCAGTCCGGCCAGCGACGCTGACGACGCCATCACACCCACGTCGACCTCGGAGCCGAACTGGCGGCCGGCCATCTTCAGCTGGGCAGCCCCGTCGGGGGTGGTGGTGCCGAGGGTTCCGGCGACGGGCGACCAGCCGCCCGACGCTCCGGATGGGGCGGTGAAGCTGATGGTGGCGTCGGCGGCTTCGGGCCCGTCGAACAGCAGCATGCTGGTGAAGCGGTAGACGCTGTTCGCTTCCAGGGAGGCGAACAGGTGCAGGTCGTCGCTGACGGTGGTGTCGGCTGTGCGGGCTTCGTCGGCGGTCTTTACTTTGAGCTGGGTCAGCGCCGACAGTGCAGCGATCTGCGTGTCGGTATAAGCGCGGTCGGCGTGCGGATCAACCGCAGCGCTGTGGGCGGCGACCGCGGTGGTGATGTCGCCCTGGGTCGCTGCCTGTGCTGCCGCACCCACCCCGATCTCGAACGTCTCGGAGTCGATGTGAACCCAGTAGCGGCCTTCTTCGACGTAGAACGTCAGCCGCCCGGTCCCCGATGTTGACATCGGATTCGCGAGCGGTGTCGTGCCGGCCGCGTCGGCGTACAGCGTGGCGAGCGTGTTCGAGGCGTGTCGGAACACTCTCGCGGTCACGTTCGCCGCCAACTCCCCGGAGGGGAACCAGAACAGCTCGCTGTACTGGGCAAGCGCCATGGCTCCCCCTCGGGGCGGGTCAGGTTATGCGGCGAGCGTGGTCGGGTCGCAGGCGGCGGTCGGCGGCGCGGTGGTGGTCACGTTCCACACCCAGTGCTCGTCTGTCAGCACTGACTCACCAGCCGGAAGCCAGTCCCCGCCGACGAGGGTGTCCCAGTTCGCTGCGGCTCCCCTCGTTTCGGAGGTGGTTTCCAGGGTGGAGCGGCCGTTCTCGATGGTGTAGCCGCCGATCATCGTCGCGCCGACGTTGGGCCACGCGTTGTACACGTACCGCTGGTTGCCGTCCGCGTCGCACGCCCCGGAGCCTGCGACTTCCTGCCACACCTCCAGGCTGTACCGGTTGGAGGAGGATCCTTCGGCGACGGCGAACCCGGTGCCGGTGGTGGGAGTGCCGGTCATGAGTTCGCGGGCGGACATGACGTGGGCCATGCCGGACACGTTGAAGAGGCAGTACTGCGCCGTGAGCTGCATGCGCTTGAGGATGGGGTCGTCCTTCTGGTTCACGCACGCCTCACCCGATGCGGTGCGCTCGAAGAACTCGGTGCCTTCCTCGTACTGGGGTTCCTGGACGACCTGGACGAAGCCGGTGGTCACGATGACCAGGCCGCCGTCGCCCGTCACGGGGACACCGCACGCGTCGAGTTCGATGATTCGGAGGTGCGTGCCCTTGATCGGGGTGGCGCACGTGGAGACAACAGCCATGACAATCCCCTAGTCGGTGGGCACGCCGAGCGTGATCTGCGCGGCAAGTAGGCAGCATTCGAAGCCGATGACGTAGGTGCGCTCGGCGATCATGCGGATGGTGTTCTCGGACCGGTCAAGGGACTCGCGGACGTCGGTGAAGAACACGTCCGAGCGGTAGCCGAACGCGGCACCCGTGGCATAGATCCATGTGGTTCCGGCGGCCGGTGCCGACCCGTCAGGGCCGCTGCCGGTGTAGCCGCCGCCCACGACGACGAGGTTCCCGCCGGTCGTGTACAGGCGGCCGTCCCGCTCGGCGATAAGGTTCCACGCCGCCAACGTGGGTAGCGCCTCACGGGAGACGTGGATGAGGCCTTGGCCGGCGTAGCAGTCCGCGAGTTCGGCCTCCAGCTCGCCCAGCGCGTGAGCGACGTCAGCACCGGTCACCGCCGGGGACGCGACCGGCTGAAGCACAATGTCCTGCGAGTCGACAACCTCCGTGTCGGCGGCGAGGTGCGGGAACACCACCGCCTGCGACCCGGCGGTGCCGGTCCAGAACGCGGCCTCTACCTGCTGCTGCTCGACACGCGCCAAAGCATCAGCGGCCACCGACTCCGCGCCGCCCACACCGACCGCGGAGCATTCAAACTCGGCGTACACCGTGAACGGTGTCGCCCCGCGGTAGGTCTGCTCAACGTTGCCGGTTTTGGCGGCGGGTTCGGGGGGTGCGCCGGTGCCGGTGACCGTGAGGCACTCGTCGTAGGTGGTGTCGCCGGTCGGGCAGCGGTCCACCCAGGTGACGCCCTGCTGCCAGTGCGGCGGCGGGGGCGGGTGCTGGATTGTGTCCCACAGCCCGTAGGGCAGGGCGGTGAACGCTGGTGGGTCGATGAGTTGGCGTGCGGCCATCGGCGCTCACCACCCTTCTATCGTGCGATCGCAGTGACGAGGAACCGAAGATCCCGAGCACTCCCGGTGTAAGCCCACAGCTCTTTGCCCGCAGGAAGTACAAGATCGCTCAGGCTGAGGCTGTTCGATGACGAGCTGACCTCTGCGGATGCGAATCCCAGGCGCTCCAGAGTGCCGCCGATGTGTACTTGCCGATCCACCTCGGCAGAGTCGATCAACTTCGTTGCTGTATTGGCTGAGATAGCCACGACCGCGCCGTAGAAAATCGCCATCAAACTGCTCCTCTCGCTGGCATCTGGATCAGACCCTCTCCGCGCCGTCCAGCAGCGCTGAGGTGGATCCGTTGACCTGGAAGCCGACGGTGTACCGGCGGGACTCGTGGCCGACGCGGGCGATGAGGTGGCACTCCTCCGACCAGGCGGCGGTGTGGTCGTTGGTCTCGTTGAGAACCGAGTCGCGGATCACGCCGAGATCGAGGGAGAGGCCGTTGCCGTGGACGAAGGTGCCGGCCGCATAGATGAGGAAGTCGACGGTGGTCGGCCATGCGGTCATCGCCGAGCTGTTGCCGAACTGCGAGGCGCCGCGGACCTGCCAGTCGTTGACCCACTGGACGCGGACGTTGCGGGCGGTGAAGTACGAGTCGACCTCGGCGTTGGTGACTGCCTGGAGTTCGACGCCTGCCTTCCACGCGAGGTCGCCGCGGATGACCTCGCGGACCCAGTACGGGAGGACGACTTCGAGGATGTCGTCGATGCACATGCCGTACCGGGCCCGGTAGTCGGTGGCCGCGAGGCCGACCGCGTTGTAGATGCGGGGTGCGGCGGCGTCGGTCGCGGCGCCCCCGTCAATGGTGGTGGTGGCGCTGGATGCGAGGAGCATCTGCGCGATGAGGCGGGCGTTGATGACGTGTGCGTGTGCTGCCATCAGCAGTTGCAGCATGTTGGCCGTGGCCTCAGGGAACGCGTCGTCGGTCAGGTTGCCTGCGGTGAGGCAGTAGCCGTAGCACTCCAGGCGGACCTCTTCGAAGTCCGGGCAAGGGACGCGGATGCAGGGCTTGGTGGGGTCGCCGGTGGCGGCGGCGATGTCGCTAGCCTCGGTCCACAGGAACGGCGTGCTCTCGTTGGAGAGGGTGGCGGCGAACTCTGCGAAGGCGGTGCCGCCGCCGAGCGCGTCCGCGAGGGACGGGCTGGTCGGGAACTGGATGCCGCCGCGGCTGACGCCGAAGGTCGGCAGGTCGATCATGCCGTCTTCGCAGGCGATGTTGAAGAAGTCGTAGCGGATCTCCGACGGCGCGCACCATCCGCCACCGGCCACCAACGCCTGCTGCTTGTCCGGGCCGGTGAGGTACTCGATGAGTTCCTTCATCTCGCCGCGGGACGTGCGGTCGTCGACGGTGTGACCGAAGTCGTTACGGATCGATGCGACGAGCTGCTCGGACGGCTGGCCCTGCGTGACCGGCATGGACTTGGCCTTGCGGGCGACCACGTCGGCCAACGAGCCGAGGGTGGGCAGTTCACCGCCGTGGGCCACGCCGGGAATGTCGACGGATGCGGTGACGGCGAGACGCTTCTCGGGGACCTTCGGCTTCGGCGCGTGCGCGGCGGTCTCGGCCAGAGATGCGGTCGCCCGGCGGGCGACCTCGCCGGGCCGGACGGTGCCGCCGCGGCGGTCCATCATGAACGTCGACAGGGCGGCGGTGACGCCCTGCGCGGTGGCCTGCGCGATGGCCTCAGCATCGACCGCGGGGGCTGCGGGCTGCTGCTCGGCTGCGGCGGGGGCTCCGCTGACGCGGGCCTGCAGAGAGGCGAGCTGGTCGGCGACGCGGGCCTGCTGGAGGCTGGCCTCCTGCTCGGCGCGGACTTCACGCACCCTCAGTTCGGCGCGGATGCGGTCGAGGTCGTCGGTGAGGCGCATCGCGTACTGGAGCGTCTCGGGGTCGACGTTGTCGGAGCCGTGGACGCGCTCGAACTCGGCAACCGCCTTGGCTTCAAGCTCGGCGAGGTCGGTGTCGCTGCTGAGTGTCAGATCTGACGGGGCACTGAAGAGCTCTTCGGCTGCCACGTTGTCCTCCGTTGCGAAGAGGGTTGTGCGCCCGTCGTGTTGGCGCCCTTTCGCCGGAGGTTAGCGCATAGCACACGCACCGGCAAAGAGTCAATTACCTTTGCCGGTGCGGTGATTGTAAAGGTCAGGAGCTTGGCGGGGGCGGCGGCGGAGGTGCCGGACGACGCCTCTTATTGCAGCTGCACACGATCCATTCACCCCCTTCCCGGGTGGACACGACGCGACAGCATCCGCATCACAATCCGCACCGCGTCACGCTCCACATCCGCATGCGAGCGACCCCACGCCACCTGCGGACGACCCGCAGCCACCAACGCCTGCGGCTCCCCGCTCGCCACCCGCGCGCGCATCTTCGGCACCGGGAAACCAGGCACATTGACCGCGAGCAGCCCAACCAAGCGGAGCTGGCCGCCGATCCGCCGCCAGTCCCCAGACACCTGCCCGGCTGCCTGCAACTCGTACACCCGCAACGGATCCGCACCCGGCCGGATCGACCCCGCCACCCAGATCCCATGCGCATCGTTGCCGACCGCGACATCGGCGACCGCCGACCCGGTGTTGTCGTAGTGCTCCGCCGCAGGGGACGCCCCCAAGCTGATGTGCGCGTGCCCGGTACCCAAGGTGATCTGACCGACCGCCACCCGCGACCCGTCCGCGCAAACAACCTCACCAGTGCGGTAGTACGGGTGGTCGCTCTCTCGCGGAGCCTGCACACAACTGCCGTCGAATCCGATGTGGCATACGCCCCACTGCGCAGCGTGCCCGTAAATCCGGCCGTCGTCCGTCACCGTGATCGGGGTGGGCAGGCTGAGCTTCGGATCCGAGAACCAGGCGGCAGGCGGCTTCCACACCCCACCCGACGCAGCCACCGCGTGCAACGCGCGGAACGGCTCCGGCTCCTGGCCCGCGTCCCGCAGGTGCTTCGCCACGTGGTCGTACACGCCGCGCCGGTCCGCGTCCGGGATGCTCGCCCCGCCGCGCGCGCCGTGCAGGGCACCGATCGCCGCCGAGCACGCGGCGAGGTTCGCCGCGCCAACGCTGCCGTCCGCCGACACCTCATGGTGGAGGAACTTCGCCGCACTCTTGGGGAGTTCGCCGTCCTCGACCGCGCCGCCGTCGTACCAGCCGTACGCGGCCCGCGCCTTATCCACCGTCAGCGGGCCGTTGATGCGCTTCTCGTTCGCGCCCGCGTCCCACGGCCCGTCGGAGGTGGCGGTGTCGTGGGTGCCGACCGCGCCCATCTCCTGCACCGCGAGCGCCTGGACCGCGGCTTCACCGACGGGCTGGCCGCCGGCCACGATCGCGCCGGCCTCGTCGAGGAGCGCGACGTACGCCTCGGCGAACGCGGGGATGTCGACGAGGGTCGCGGCGCGGATGCGGCCGCCGTGGAAGATGACTTTCTCCGGCTGGGCGAAGAGCATCTCGAAGAGGTCGCCCTCGTCGTCCATGCCTTCGTTGACGTCTTCGGGGAAGACGTATTCGACGTCGGCGTCCGCGATGCTGTCGGCGTCGATGGAGACGCCGCGGATGAATTCGCCTTTGATCATGTCGTGGACGCGCTGGCCGTCCGCTTCGGCGAGGTTGAGGACTCCGGCGCCCATGATCTTGTTGCCGTCGCGCCACACCTTGTCGATGCGGCCGACGTTGACGGCGACGGTGTGGGGTTCGCCGCCGTGGGAGTCTTCCTTGTTCCAGCGCAGCGGGATGGGGAGGTCTGCCCACTGCAGGGCGCCCTCGGCGAACTCGCGGCCGTCGCCGGTGACGATGCCTTCGACGGCGAGGACGCCTTCCCACGGGGCGGTCTCGCCCGCGTAGTCCATGTCGTCGTCGTCGGGCTTGTCGTCGTCTTCGGCGTACAGCGCGGCCTGTTGTTCCAGGGCTTGCGCCTCGGTTTCGTGGCAGCCCATCAGTTCGGCGCCGTCTTCCTTGACGACGGCCCACGGCGTATCGGCGCCGCAGTCCGGGTGATCCTGCTCGACGCGATACGGCATCGTGCCCTCCATGTCGGTGGTTTGGTGCGGCATTGTGTCCGCGGAAGCCGCCAAGATCATTCCGGCGGCTGCTGCCTGCTCATCGGCCTGCGGCCACACGGTCACCAACGTGCCCCGGCAACGGGACCCGCCGAGGCAGCCCGTGTAGCCGCCGGACGGGTACGCAGCGCGGGCATCGGGCAGCGTGGTGTAGCGGGTGCCGTCGATGTCCCTGCATGGGGCACATGAGTTGCGATCAAGGATTTCGCTGGCCGTGTACTCGGCCGGGGGTGCGACCGCGAGAACGGCCATGCGGCCCTCGTTCTGCGCGGCGCTCATGGCCGCCCCAACCTGCTCCTCCACTGCCGCACCCGACAGTCCGGCGAGGTGCTCGTCCACCTGGCCCGCAACCTCCTCGGCCGAGCCGGAACCCCACACGCGCATCGCCTGCCGGACCGCGGACTGCACCAGGCCTACGCCGAGCACGCGGGCTGTCGTACGGCCGACCTGTCGTAGCCGGTCACGGATCGCCGCCGCGGTGACCGCCTCGTCGTCGAGGGACCACTCGGGAATGTCGACGCCTTGGGCTTCGGCTTCGGCCTGCTGGGCTTCGCCTGCCTCCCGCGCGTACGCGATCATGCGGGCGATCAGGAGACGCGAGCCGTCGTCGGTGTCCACGGTCAGCCCGTCGAGGCGGTCCAAGTCGTCGGCCTCGGCGGCGGCCTGGATGCTGGCGGTGACCTCGGCGCGCATCGCCTCCTGCACCGTGGCCCACGCCTCCACCGTGCCGTCGACCGCTTCGTGCCACGCCTTGTCCATCTGCGCGAAGTCGGCGTGCGAGGCAAGCTCCAACTGGGTGGGCTGACGGCGCAGCGGACCAGCCGCCGCAGCCGTCACCGGCTCGGTGCGCACAGTTCCCGTCACAAGAACCGGAACAGGCAGATGGGCTTCGAGGGCGTCCCGCACCATGGAGACCGCCACGTCGCCGCCCTCGCCGGTCTCGACCTCGACACGGATCGACGGCAGGGGCGAGCCGTCAGCCGCGGCCGTGGGCTGCCGGTGCTTCTCCGTCTGCCGGGCCTGCGCCGGAGTCATGCGCTTCGGCGCCCGTCGAGACCGCTTACCGCTTCGCGAACCCATTGCTACTCCGAGGGGAGACGGTGGTCAGAAAACCCGTGGTGTCCAGATGCGGGGACAGCCGGCCGATCGTGAGCTGCCCGAACGCGCTCAGCCGTGCCTCGTACACGCCCGACGTTCCGGGTCTCGGTAGCGTCTGCAGCTTGGCTGCCGCGTGCGTGAACGGGCAGCTGTAGGCGTGCGAGGAACACAGCGCCGGGTGCAGCAGGTCCGGCGGACGGCCAGCAGCGAACCGGACTGCGTGCAACGCTTTCGCCTGTTGGGCCATCCGCTCCGCGCGTGCTTCGGCCGCCGCCTGCCGGGCTGCTTCGTCTGTCGGTGGCGGTTCGTCGCGGGTGGCGGGTGCGGCGCGTTCCTCTGCCTGCGGGGCGTCGTCCTGTGCTGCTGCCGCGGCGGGTGTCTGGGCTGCGACGGGGGTGATCTCGACGCGTTCGCCGACGAGTTGAGACAGGGCAGATCCGGCGCCGGAGGGCAGCGTCTTGATGATGACCTTGAGGGCCTGCTCCTTCAGCTCGTCGCCTTCGGGCCGGTCGTCCTCGTTAAAGCCGGTCTCGCGACGGAGTGCGGCGCCGTTGATCTCCAGCCGGTCGTACAACTGGACTGCGTCGTCGCTGCGGTCGGGGCGCAGGGTCAGTTCGCTCATGTCGTACCAGACGACCCAGGTTGCCCAGTCCTCCACGCCGGAGGCTTTGAGGCGCGGCTGGAGGTAGCCGGTCGTCAGCGCCTGAGAGACGAGTTCAGCGTCGGGGGCCGTGTTGACCTTCAGGCTCGTCTCGTCGGCGATCCATGCGGAGTTGCCAGTGAAGAAGACGTGCCCGTTATCTTCGGCCAGCCACGATCGGTTGGGGGTGGTCGGGCACCAGATGGTTCCGGTGTGGGTGAACTCCTCGAAGGATCGGCCACGCGGGGCGAACGTCAATGACCTGTTCGTGGACGAAACGACGTGCTGAGTCTTGAGACGAGGCCCGTTGGCAGATGCGCCCAAGCCGGTTACTTCGTATCGGTTGACCGAGCGTCCCGACAGGATGCACGCGAGCTCAAATGCATCGCACATCGCCGGATCCTTCTGGCCGAAGGTTGAGGAATCCTTCGCCGTCACGTGCCCATCGCCCCGGACGGCGGTATCAATGAACAACTCAAGCTGCGCAGCGGTGAGCCGCTGAACGAACTCCGGCGTGACGACACGTCCCGGAGCGTGTTCGAGAATGACCTCCGCAGCAGCCGAGTTGAGGATGAAGATGGTCAGCTGACCGCTGCGCTTGACTCGCTCACGCCAGCGCGGCGCTGAGTCACGCAGCTTCGCTTCCTTGGCGAGGTACTTGGCCACCATGGCTCCCGAGACGCCGAGGCGACGGGCGATCTCCACGTTTGGCATCTTCGGGTTTTCGGCCCGCAGGCGCCGTGCTTCTGCACGGCGCGCCACGGACTCCGGTGTCGCGTATCGGCCTCCTTTGTCGAGGCTTTCGCTCGCTGGCCCAAAGAGGGCAGTCAGGGCGCGGCGGATACGTGCGCAGTTGTCGGGGTTCACTATGTGCGACTGGTGGATGATGACCTGCGGCGTATTCCGCCCCTCACGGACTCCTCGGTTGCCTTCGGTGAAGTACCAGGCGACCAACTCGACTAGGGCGTCCTGGTACTTGGGCTCTGTGGGGAGATCGGCACTCGGCGCGGCCAGAACGAGGTACTCGTGTCGCTGGGCGTCGTCGCCTGCCGCCTTGGCCGCCTGCATCAGCTCGGCGGTCGTGGTCCAGTCCCTGCCTCGCTTACGCGCCAAGCCGGACAGGATCGGCCAGCGGTGGTTGAGCGTGGTGGTCGAGGTGTGACGTCGCCCGGTGATGGTCACCATCGGTTCGTCGACCACGTCCCAGGTGTTCACTGCGAGCAGTGGTTGCCACTCGGAGAGTCCGGTGTCGTGGTTGAGCGTCAGCACCTCCTCGCCCACGGTGAGTTGGTCGTACGTCTTCCACCCTGCCCGCGTCATGATTCGCACGTTGTCCAACGTACACCAGTGGTTTAGCTCACCCATTCCGAGCAACACTTCTGGTGGGACGTTGAGTTGGGAGGCGAGGCGTTTGATCGCTGAGTCCCGCTTCTCGATGATCTTGTCGTCGGAGCGCAGCGTGAAATCAATGTGCGCGATCTTGTCGACGTACTCGCCCGGTACCCGGATCGGCATCGGCACCACGGCGGCGGCCGTGCCGGGGGTGCTGATCGCGGTCTTCGCGTTCTCGATCCACTCGGCCATGAACGGATCGGGGGCGTCTGCGAACTCCTCGCGTACGGGGAAGGTGATCTCGTCGGGGAAGACGACGACTCCGGCCGACGCCAACCGGCTGAGGTACTGGGCGGTGATGTGCCGGTTGACGAGCTCCAACTCGCGCATCGTCGACCTGGCGGCGCGGGCGGGGCTGTCGGCGATGTGGTGGAACCTTTTGTTCGGCCGCCACACCCGGATCGGCGCCATGGATTCGGGGGCGAGGGGGCGCCACTGGTCGCCGGTGCGGGGGCTGTTTTCGTCGAGGACTTCGTACTTGCCGCGGGCGGCGCGGACTTCGTCGATGCTGCGGACGGACCATTGTTCGATGCCGTTGACGTTCTCGACGATGAGGTATCCCTCGCCGGGGACAGTCAGCTGGGTGGCGAGTCCGGCCATGATTTGGGCTTGGCCGCCGACGCCTCCGGCGAAGTTGGTCATGAGGTCGACGGCGGTTCCGGCGTTGGCGCGTACGGGTTCGTCGGTGCCGGGTTCGATTTTGGCGGCGTAGAGGCGGATGCGTGAGAGGACGTTGGCTTCCCAGTCGGCGGCGTACCGGAATTCGCCGAGGTTTTGGTAGTACTCCCAGGCTTCGTTTTGCCAGGTGTCGGGGGTGCGGAGGAGTTCGGTGCGGGGGCTGGTGACGGGTGCGGCTGAGGCGGTGAGTGTCTTCGGTTCTTCGGTTGGGAGGGGCAGGGGTGTGGGCAGCGGACGCCGTCGGCTGAAGGCGTGATACCAGGCCACGAGTGCCTCCACTTAGGGCGGTTGGCTGTCGCGGGGCACGGTAGGCGCGGGCTCGTAAAGATCATTCCGGGGCGAATTCGGAATTGAATTAGGTGGGCCGGTAAACCTAATTGCTTTTTGCCAAATCGGTGCGGTTAATGCATTCTGATTTCGCGCCGCCGCTTTGAACTGAAGGCGCTCAACTCGTCACGCCTGCCACGGTGAAGGGAAGTTGCTGATGAGCCGGGACTACATCGCCGACATGAACGCCGCGATCGAGGACGCCATCCCGGAGGGGGATTACACGGCGCCGCTCGTCGCCGCCGATCTGGTGGAGAAGCTGCGCGCCGAGGACCCGGACCTGCTGTCGGGCTGGTTGGAGGTGAAGGCGGCCGTCTTCTTGGCGGATGCGGTGGCTCGGCGGTCGAACAGTCGTCGGCAGGCGGCACGCGTGTCGGCGCCGCGTCGGGCATTCGCGGAGGCGGCTCGGTCGTTCGCGGACTCGGGGGATGTTGCGGTGCTGAGTCCGTTCGCTGCGGAGTATGTGGTGGACGAGGAGAACACGCGGCGGACGGTGGCGCGGATGACGGCGGAGGATTGCCGGTTCGTGGCTGGTCGGTATGACGAGACGGCGCGGCAGGCGAAGTTGGAGGCATCGTTTCATCGGGCGGTCGCGAAGAAGCTCGGTGACCGGGTGGTGGGCGACGTGTTCACGGAGGAGCAGTACCTGACGATGTACCGCTCGGTGACGGGGAAGTCTCAGGCTCCGGTGGCTGCTGCTGCGTGAGCGGGTTCGTGTTCTGGCCGATGCACCGCGCCCCACACCGAGACGACTCCCCCCGTCATAGCTTCCCTCCTCCGGTCATCCCGCTCCGACATCCCCACCCGTCTCGTTCCATCGCCACCCTTCCCTCGTCGACCTCCCGGCGCATCCCAATACGCCACAAGCCGCGCCGACTTCCCAGTGCCCAGCAATCCGCTTCACACCTCGGCGACTGCCCCACCCCATACGCCGCATTTCTTGCCGCTCCCCACCGACTTCGCATGCCTTCGCCACCCGAGCCCAGCCGACTTCCCGTCCCACGCAATGCCCTCCCTTCCGATCCATGCCGACTACCCGGCCCGTCTCTGGCCCGTTCCTCGCTTCTCCGCCCACCTCCCGCCGACTCCCCTCTTCAGCCCTTCCCCGCCCTTGCCTGCCGACTTCTCACCACGACCCGACGCGACTCCGTTCTGCCCGCCACTATCCGACTATTCGTCCCCAGCCATCGCGTCACGGCACCGTACGTACCCTCCCAGCCCCCGCCGACGTACCCCACCCACGCCGCGCACCCCGACCCACGTCGACAGCCCAGCCCAGGACCGGCTCACCACAGCCCAACCGCGCCAGCCCGTACCGACTCGCCACACCGACCCGAGCCCCTCCCAACCCGAACCGACCTTCCAAGTCGAGCCCACACCGCACATCCCCGCCCGCACCGACAACCCAGTTCGTGCCTCACCCGGTCCCCCCGGCCCATACCGACTACCCGCCGCGCCCCGAGACCGCCCGCCACATCACACCCCGCACCTACACCTGCCGACGACCCCAGTCGCCACCGCCCGCACGCCCCGACCCCGACGACTAACCGGCCCCACCCACCTCCCCGCGCCACTGTTCCGCCCTACCCGCAGCGACAAGCCCAGCCATCCCCGGAACGGCCCCCGCCTCACCGACTAGCCACCACCACCAGGAGAACCCCATGACCAGCGCCTTCGCCACCTACACCACCACCGCATGGCCCCACCGCTACAACGCCACCATCACCGCCCACAACCTCGCCGGAGGCGTCCCCTCAGACCCCAACGTCGCCAAAGGCTGGCTCGGAACCAAACTCGCCGACAAGGACGACCTGATCCGGGACCTCGTCGCGCAGACCATGGTCGAACGCGGCATCACCGCAGACGAAGCCGCCGAGCAGGTCGACAAGCTGAAGCACCTCAACGGCTTCAAGCGCAACGAACACGGCCTCTACATCGAAGGCCGACAGCTCAAGGCCGCGATCAAGGAAGCCGCCGGAGTCGCGCGAGCAGCCGAAAAGCTGAAGATGAAGTGGGGTGCCACCAACAAGGGCGTCCTCGGGTTCGTCGCCGAACACATCATGGTCGTCGAGGATGTCCTCCAGCTCGACGTCACCGAGCCCTCCCGGATCCTCCAGTCGTTCCCCAAGAACCCGCGCACCGGTCAGACCGGCATCCAGTACACCGAGATCATCGACAAGACGTCGTTCGACTTCACGATCATCGCCGACCACAAGTTCACCGACCAGGAATGGGCCATGCTCTGGCTCACCGGCGAACAGCAGGGCATCGGCGCATCCCGCTCGCAGGGCTTCGGCCGGTACGAGGTCACCCGTTGGGAGCCGCAGACGGACTGACCAAACGCCAGGGGAGCCGCCTGCGGAACGCCCGTACGCAGACGGCTCCCCACCCCACCACAAGAGCCCGGGGGGAACCGGCCCTCGTCGTCACCATCCCACAGGAAACGTCACGCCCATTCCTGCGCCGCCAGCAACGCACCGAGCGCCCACGTCGCCAGCCACACCAGCAGCGGCACCGGCAGGCCAACCGCCGCCCACACCCCACCCGTCACCCCGAGCGCGACCCAACCGCTCGCACACCACGGGCACGACAGCAACTCGGCAAGCCAGAACGGCGACCGCTTCCACCGGTACAGGTAGCGCTGCTCCCCCTCCGGGTTCACGGACCATGCCTTGCGCAGCTCCACCGCCTTGTCACCGGGGAGGGCGCCGCCGAAGAGGAGATGCTGCTCCTCCGCCGTCAGATCCCGCCAGCCCCCGGCGAGCCGGTCACGCAACCACACCACCGGCGGAAAAGTGTCCGCCACGACGAGCCGCGTAAGGCGGTAGGTCGCCAGCGACATCACAACGAGCAGCAGCCCCAGGTCCATGGCGGTCACCGTACGCGCCCGCCAACGATCTGCTTTCTGGCCAACTCCCCACCCAACGAACCCTGACCACGCGACGCCGTACCAACCAGCTTCAACTGCCAGGCCGGCCACACCATCGCGTCCAACCGGTCCGGCGACCAGCCCAACTCCGGATACCAGGTGGCGAGCTGGTCTTCCAACTCCTCGAACACCCCCGCCATATGCCAACGCCCCTGAGAACTCAGCGCGGCGACTGGCTGCGCGCGCACCACCTTGCCCCGGGTCGCGGTGACCGTCCGGATCGGGATGTCCACGCCGAGCGCCTCGGCCGCCGTGCGCAGCGTGGCCACACACATGGCCCCGCCGTAGTTGACCTCACAGGTCAACTCGTCGGCCTCCCAGTCGATCGCGGCCTGCACCGCACGCCGCCCCCACTGGTCCGGTGACAGGCGGCACGACCGGTCGTCGAGGACGTACCCGTGATGCTGAGGCCGGCCGCCATCCCCCGGGAGTACGAGCCCCGACTTGCCGACCACGACGATGCCCTGTTCCCCGGCCCCGCCGGACGGGTCGACGCCAACGGAGATTCGCTTCAGCTCCGGCACCTCGTCCGGCCGCACCCGGGTTTCCTCCAGCGTCGCCCGTGTCCACAGTGCGTCCGCGACCTCGTCGATCAGGCGCCCCTGGAGTTCCTGCGCGCCGATGTCGGTACCCGCGTACGTGTCCTCCAGGGCGTCCTTGACGGACTGTTCGAGGTGCGGGTTGTCGTACATCGTGGCGTGCGTGTGGACGACCCCGGCGATCTCGCCTGCGAGCATGCGCTTCAGGAGCGGCCGGGGCTTCGGTGTGGTCGCCGCGATCCAGTGCGGGCGCGGGCCCGAGCGGAGGCCGAAGCGGAGTTGGTCGTAGGCCTGTTCCATGTACCGCCACGCGGCGAACTCTTCGAGGACAGCGAGGCACGAGTTGCCGCCGGCGCGGAGGCGTTCGACGTCTTCGGGGCTGTGGCTGCCGAAGAGTTTGGCTTGGCTGCCGTTGGGCCAGCGGATGACCATGCCGCCGGGGGCTTGGACGAGGCGTGCGCCGGGGTCGGCGTTGCGGATGCCGCCGGGGCCTTCGTACATGGAGGTGACGCCGTCGCCGAGGGTGGGGGCGATGATGGCGATCCAGTGGGGCACCGGTCCTGGCAAGCACGCCTTTCCTGCCACGTGCTGGCGGACGTACTCGGCGCAGGCTTTCGATTTCCCGGCGCCTCGGCCGGCCATGAGGAGCCATCCCGTCCACTCGCCCGGGGGCGGCTTCTGGTGGGGTTGCGGCTGCCAGCGGGGTTTGAGGTGGGCGCCGAGGAGCGCGGCTGCGCGCTGCGCGATCTGTGCCCGGTCCTCGGTGGTCATGTGGGGATTGTGGCTGCTGTTCGGGCGTGTGCTGTCCGGAACGGGGTCCGGTCGTTGCCTCGTACGCTGGCCGTGCGCCAGGGGTTGCTTGTGTCCCGTCATTGACCCGTCGGCGCCCCCGGGAAGAAGCGCACAGGGGCGCCACTCAGCGGCGGCGGGCGTCGCCGCGGTTCGGTCGGCCGCTGGAGTTGTGCGGCCCGTGGTGCCACGTCCACGTCTTCGCCGGATAGTGCACGATCTTCGCGCCAGCGGCGATGCAGCCTTTGGTGAAGCGGAAGTCTTCGCCTTCGCCAGTGAATCCGACCTGCTGCGCGAGGGTGGTGCGTACGAGGATGGTGATGGTGGTCGAGTGTGGGTGGGCGTCGTCCCATAGCTTGCCGAAGAACATGGGGAACGGGTCGCGCCCCCCGACCACGCGGAACCACGGGTACACGTAGTCGGCGCCGGTCTGTTCGGCGTAGGCGAGGAGTTGTTGCAGGTGGGTGGGGTCCATCTCGTCGTCGGAGTCGAGGAACGCGGCCCATTCGGTGGTGACTTGGTCGAGGCCGCGTTGCCGAGTCTTGGCGGCGCCTTGTCCGAGGGTGTCTTCGACGGTGATCAGCAGGTGGGGGATGGTCTGCGCGTTGACGGAGTTGATGGCGCGTTGCAGCATGCCGTTCCGCTTGCGGGCCGCATGGTACGGGACGACCACCGTCACGACCGGCTTCACTCGGTCTTCTCCTTGCCCTCCGGACACGGCTCGAACGCGGGGCCAACATAAAGCTCCAGGGGCGCGGCAAAGTTGAATGGCTCTCCGTCCTCGGGGGTGATCACGACGTTCGCTGTGGCCTCTCCTTCCAGCCGTTCCATGCGCTGGGCCTGGAGTCCTCCGCAGGTTGGGCACAGCCGCACGTCGTGAATGCAGTCGTCGCTCACCGCGGGCTTCCTATCCACAAGATCTCATTGTCGCCCTGGATGCGCAGCTCCCTCGTCTTCCACGGGCGCAGGCCGTAGTCGGCGTGCGCGGCCTTCGTCCCGTCGAGGTAGTGGAACGACTCCACGCACCAGAAGCTCACGTGGGTGGGGTCGGCGAACGCGTGCCACGTCCCGCTGAGCGCGTTGGGCACGCGGATCTCGAACACGCCGCCGGGGTGGAGGACACGGTGGGCTTCGTTCATCACCGCGATCCGCGGGTCTCCGGCGGGGATGTGTTCCATGACGTGGGAGGCGCGTATGCCCTCGATGGTGTGGTCGCCGGTGGGCCAGGGCGTGTCTTGTGCGAGGCGCCGCCATGGGCCGGTGCCGTGCGTCGGATCGAGGTTGATCCAGCCGCGTTGGGCGAGTTTCCCGCCGCCGATCTCGATACTCGCCATCAGTGTCTGCCGCTTCCCTCGTACTTCAGCCACGCGTTCGCCAAATGCGTGCCCGGCAACGCCACCGGCTTCAACTTCGCCTGACGCAGCACGTACGGCTGCGACACCTGATCCCGCGCCGAACCCGCCTCGACCTCCCGCGCCCACGCCGCACCCGTCCGCTTCACCGCGGCCGTGTGCTTCCGCGCGATCACACCCGACGCCCATAGCCCCCAGTGCTCCGGATGTCCGGCGTCCCGGTACCGCTTGGTCTGCCACGCCGCCGCACCATCGGGGTCCTTGCCGAGCGCGGCCACCTCCACGGCCTCCAAGTAGAGGCAGTCCCGCCACGGGTGCACGAACTGCGCGATCGGCGTCGCCAACTCCAGCAAGCTCGCAGCGAAGTCCGGCGACGTGACACGGAACGACGCGTCCACCCAGATCGAGGCGCCTGCGTCGGTGTACCGCCACGGCTCGAACTTCGGCCGCTTCGCCGCACGCACTGGCGGCACATCCGGGCGCGGCTCATGCACGACCGTCCAGCCCTGCGCGGCATCCGCATCTGGCGGCGTGTCGGTGACGAGGATCCACTCCACCTCGACGCCGTCCTGCGGCATGACGGGCTTGATCGTGTCGTAGGCGTCGTAGCACGCGGTCACGATCGCGATATCAGCGGCCATCGCGGTACCACCTCACAGTCTCGGCAATCCGGTCCCAATCGAGTTCCGGCTTCCAGTCCAACCGGTCCCAGCCCTCACCCGTCGCGGTGATCTGCACCGGCACCTCACCCGCACGCATCGGCAGGTACTCGATGCCCGCCTTCGACCCGGTCTCCTTCAGCACGAACTCCGCGAGCTCGTTCACCGTGACCGCCACGCCGGTTCCAGCGTCGAACGTCTCGTCATCCCCGTATCCGGTGGCTTCGACGAGCATCCGCCCGACGTCGTCGGCGTGGACGAGGTCCATGGCCTGCTCACCGTCGCCCCAGATGGGCAGCGGCCGGTTCTCCCACGCGGCGCGGGCGAAGGTGGGGAGAATCTTCTGCGGATGGCCCGGCCCGTAGTGCTGGTAGGGGCCGTACCCGTTGAACGCCCGGACCGTCGACACCGGCAGCCCGTAGGCGTGGTGCCAGGCGGTGGTCAGCCTGCGGGCGGCGACCTTAGTCGCGGTGTACACGCTGGGGAACGGGTCCGGCATCGACACGCCGACGTAGCGGGCGTCGTGGTCGCGGCACCACTCCAGCATCCGGAGTGTGCCGATGACGTTGACGTGGATGGCGGTCTCCGCCATGTCGAACAACTCGCTAGTGCCGAGGACCCCGGCGAGGTGAATCACCGCGTCCGCACCCTCGAGCGCACTCAGGCTGCCGAGGACGTCGAGGCCCTGCGTACGGTCGAACGCCCACACCTCATGCCCCGCGGCCTCGGCGGCTTCGATGGTGGCGCGGCCGAAGAAACCGGCACCACCTGTTACTGCGATCTTCAACGTGTGCTCCTGTTCACCATGGGGTCCGCCCCCACTTCGCCTTGAAGGTCTCGCGGTCTCGACCTGCCTGGGTCTGAAGCTCCGGCCGTTCGTACATGGACCCGTTGGGGCAGCGGTGCTCAACCGCCAGGCCGGGGACGAGGAGCGCCCCGCCCTTCTCCCGCGCCTCCCAATCCACCGAATCGTCCGAAAACCACCAGGCCATCGACTCGTCGATGCGCAGCCCCGCCTCGCCGCGCAGCATGTAGGCGTAGCCCGTGATCCGCGTCCGCAGGTCCACCGGCTCAGCCTTCGTGTGGAGGATCTGCCGCCGGCCGCCGTGCTGGTCGGGGTAGGCGAGCACCGCCGGCCCGGAGCGCATCGCCTTCGACAGGCCGTCGATCCAGCCAGGCGGCACGGTCACGTCCGAGTTGAGGACGGCGATGTCCCATGCGTCTGCGCCGTGTCGTGCGGCGGCCGAATCGACGAGGGCGAGACCGATGTTCCACAAGGCGCTGATGTTCGGCGGGTCCAGCGGGGCCCGTACGGCACGGACCTTGCCGTACCACTGGGCGACGTCGATCGGCGGATCGGACTGGTTGTCGATCACGAACACGGTGTCGACCTGGTCCACGACGGAGCCGACGCACTCGGTCAGCAGGTCGTGCCGGTTCCGCGTCGGGATGACCGCAGCCCGGTAGATGCCGGTCACGCGGCGAGCCACTGCGGATTGTCGCCGTACCACTTCACGATGTCGGAGAGCGTCTCGTCGAGGGGCCGCGGACCAGGCCAGCCCAGCTCAGCCAGCTTCGACCCGTCGAGCGCGTATCGGTGGTCGTGGCCTGGGCGCTGGCCGTGATAGTCGATCAACTCGTAGTCCAGGGTGCGCCCGGCCGCTGCCGCCATGCGCTGCGCGACGTCGAGGTTGGTCGCCTCCTCGCCGACGATGTTGTAGCGCAGCGGGCCGGTGGGCATCGTCGGGTAGTACGTGAGCCGCTCGTCGCCGTCGAAGTGCTGGGTGAGCCACAGCCAGGCGGCGGCGAAGTCGCGGGCATCGACCCAGCAGCGGGAGCCGGAGACTCCTTCAGGGCTGGCGTGGACGGTGAGTTTCTCTCCGCGGTAGATGGCGCGGGCGATCTTCGGGATGAACTTCTCGGACGCCTGCGGGGCAGGTGAAAGAAGATTCATCGTGTTCGTCACGATCAAAGGCACGCCGAGCGCGCGCCAATACGAGTAGGCGATCGCTTCCTGCGCGGCCTTCGACGCGGCGTACGGGTTGGAGGGGCGGATGCTGTCCCACTCGTGATGCCGGTAGCCCTCGGCGGCCGGCCCGAATACCTCGTCGGTGGACATGTGGAGGAACAGCCGTGGCTTCGCCAGGCGGGCGTACTCCAGCATGTTCAGCTGGAGTTCGACGTTGTTCCGGACGAACGGCACCGGCCCGGTCAGGGAGCGGTCGACGTGGGATTCGGAGGCGATGTTCCACACGTAGTCGACGGGGCCGATCTGCTCGGCGAGGACCGGCGTGATCGGCAGGGCGAGGTCGTGGGCGATGACGTCGACCCGGTTGCGGGCGTCGGGCTGTGCGTCGAGGACGGCGTTGATGCGGGCGCCGTCGCCGTGGTGCCGGTAGGAGACGGGGCACGTCACGTGCCAGTCCGTGTTGGCGAGGACGTGGGCGAGGACGGTGGAGCCGACGAACCCGGACGCCCCGGTGAGCAGCAGGCGCGTCACTTGGCCACCTCGGCTTCCGTGCCCTCCGTCTGCGTGGCGCGATGCTCACGGGCCCAGTGCTGCTGGGCGACGAAGACCAGGTCTCGAAGGCTGGGCGGGGCGACGTGGACGGCCCACTGCTTCCTCCACACCTTGTCGTCGTGCGGGTGGACGCATTCGAGGAGGATGCCGTCGTGGCCGACGCGGTTGAAGTTCTCGTCTTCCTCGGGCGCGGCGCGGATCGTGAAGTCGGCGAGGGCGAGAAGCCCATCTCGGGTGAGGAGCATGCGCGGCAGGATGCCAGCGGATCCGTGATGGTCATTCCGGACGTGTGAGAGGGCGGCAGCCGAGGAGGAGACTGCCGCCCCGCAGGTGGTGCCGGCCCTGTCAGGCGGACGGGGTGACGGCGAGGAGCGTCACCTGGAACTGGCCGGCCGTGGGCGCGCTGGTGAAGGCGACGCGGGCCGTGTTCTTGTCGACCGCCGTCACGGTCGGGCTGGTGCCCGTCAGGTCGCCGGACGCGACGCCCCGGACGATGGGGAGGACGTCGAGGCTGTCGAGGTTGTGGGTGAGGGTGAACGTGCTGTCGGTGCCGTTGCCGAGGGTGGTGGTGTAGGCGCGGGATGCGGCGTCGTTGGCGAGGTCGATGGTGGTGCAGACCTCGGGGCCGTCGGGGAGCTGGGTGCAGACCTTTATCACGGGGGGGTCTCCTTTGACCGTCCGGAATATGGGCTTCCAGTTTCCCATGACAGGCCGTCAATCCCCTTCCAGCAGGCGCCTCTGCGCCGCCTCCAGTGCTGCGACGCGCTGCTCATGCGTGAGTTCCGCTGCGTCGAGGGCGGCTCCGAGCGCGTTCGCCACCAACTCCCCTTCGAGATCCAAGCGTCGTTCCAAGGCCACCATCACTCCAGCGTCTACAGCCTGCTTCGCCGTGGTGGCGGCGAGCTTGCGTTCCTCACGCGATTGCCGCAGCCACGGCATCAGTTCGTCCGGCGGCTTCAGCGGGTCCCCGCCGGCCTCGACGTGCTCGCGCATGGCGTTCACGATGACCGTGTCGGTCCATGCTGCACGGCTGGACGCGGTGCGTACGAGGCCGAGCAGCGCCTCATGCGGGGTGATATTCCGTTCGCCGGCGAGTTCTTGCGCCATGGCCCATGCCTCCTCGACGTGCTTCTGTCCGCCGCGGTGCCAGATGCAGGTTCCGTACCCGGGGTGCGCGGTGCCTTGTCCGGCGGGTTTGTCGCACATGCGGCCGTTCAAATTGCGGGCGGGGCACCGCGCCGGGTAGGCGGTCATGACGTGATTGTGGCCCGGCCCGGGGTGGTGATCTTCCGGACGCGGGGAAGGCCCGCTTCCCGATGGGCGTCGGGGGCGGGCCTTCGGCGTGCGCGGGGTCAGGCGAGTTGCGGTGCGCCGATGAGCGGGTGCGGTTCGAGGGAGACCCAGTCGCAGCCGCCATGAGCGTGGACCGCGCCGCTCTCTTCGTCCTGCCACGCGCTGTCGAGGTCGAACGGGATGCGGCGGGCGGCTTCGACGAACGGGCCCTTGGCGGCTTCCTTGGAGGCGTAGACGCCGAGGACTTCGCCGCCTTCGTGGTCTTCACCTTGGGCGAGGACCCAGACGGTCGGGCTGGTCGGCTGCTGGCGGTGGGCGAGCTCGGTCATGGGGTTTCTCCTGTCGTGTCGGGCGGTCAGGCGGCGGGGCTACTCGGCCGGGTGTCCTTCTCGCCGAGTAGGCGGTCGATGAGGGTGCGGGCAAGCTCGGCGTTCCCGTCGTAGTAGACGGTGAGCGCGTGCTCGATGACGGGCCGGATACTGCGGGGGGTCTCGGGTGCGTCTTCGCTGCTGTTGGTCTGGTCGGTGTTGATCGGCATGGCGGGCTCCTAGGCGGCGAGGCTGAGGATGTGGGCGGCGATGCGGTGCTTGCACGGGTGGAGGCCCTTGATCCCTGCGGGGCAGGAGCAGGCGGTGCGGTGGGCCTTGTAGGTGCGCGTTCCGTCGGAGGAGGGGGCGAGGTAGATGCCGCGGCGGAGGGGGATGAGGGCGCCTTGCTCGATAAGTTCTTCGGCTTTGGCGATCTGGTGGGGCTTGTACTGGGCTACGACCTCGGCTTTGGCGGCTTCGCGGACCTTGCGCTTGCAGGTGGGGCCATACCCGGCGGCGCATGACTTGGCCGAGGTCAACTTCCTGCCGCAGCGGAGGCAGTTGGTGTGCTGGTGGGTGGTGGCTGCGGCGTTCATGTGGTCCCCCTCGTTCGTTCCTCGACTTCCCTACAAACCTTACAGTCCAACCTTACAGTTAGCAAGCTCCATGCAGACCTTACGAACTCCTTCCTTACGGAACTTGCATCCCTTACACTCCTGACATGACTAAGCCGCAGAGCCTCCCCGTCGAGGAGGCCCGCAAGAAGTTCGCCGACGTCCTCGACGGCAGCCAGTTCCGCAACGCGCACACCGAGATCACCCGGCGCGGGAAGCCTGCCGGTTACGTCGTGCCGCCGGAGTGGTACGACAGTGCGGCCGAAGCCTTGGCGGAGGTCAAGGCGCTGCGCCGGAGGGTGGAGGAACTGAGCACTACCCCACCGCCACCGGCCGCCCGGCCTTCCACCCCGCGCACCGGGGCCACGCCGAGGCAGCAGCCAGCGCGGCCGAAGCCGGAGCCACGTGAGGGGCGCCCGTTGACCGACGAGGAAGCGAAGACGCTCGCCGAGCTGGCCCGCTCCCGCGCCGACGACTTGCAAACGAGGAAGCTGGACCAGGACGCGGCTCAGGCCCGGGAGGCGTACAAGGATTTCACCGTCGTGTCGTCGGCGCTGAGTATGGGGCTGCTGACGCACGACGAGGTGTACGGCAACGAGGAGACCACCGTATGAGCGTCCTACGCCCCGCCACCCTCGACGAATACCTGACCTGGCTACGCGCCTGGCTCACGCCTTGGCGGCCACCCACCCACGCCTACGACTACCCGTGGTCCCGACAGACCTGGCTCACCGCCACCCGCGACTTCACCCTCGGCGGCGAGTGCGGCGCAAACGCCGTCGAGATCATCGTGCCTGACGGAATCGACCACGCGCGCGGCAGCATCGGGCACAACCAGCTGTACTTCATGAACGGCCCCGTGCAGTGCGGCGGCCTAGTGCCGGTGTTCTCCGACCCGGAGTTCCAGTCGCTGCCCGGTGTGCCGGAGTTCATCGCGGCTGAGCGGCTGAAGGAGGCTGCGTGGATGCGGGAGCGCGCGGAAGCCGATGAGCAGCGGCGTCGGATGGCGGCGGACAGCGACGTGCCCCGGAGCGCCCGGTGAGCAGCGAGGAGAAGAACTGATGAGCCCCGTCGCGGGTACGACCCGCTACCTGTGCCCCCTCGAATGCGGCTGGCACCACGACGTCCCACCACCCACTGTTGAGCGGGCTGCCGAGCTGGGCGCCACCGCAGACCCGGCAGCCCGGGACATCCACGAGGCGATCAGCTCCGTCGTCCTCAGCGCCAGTCTCACGGAGGCCGAGCGGACGGAGACCGCGCTGCGGGAGCATCTGGACACGCACACGACGGAGCAGTTCGTACGGACGATCCAGGTCCTGCGTGCCGAGGTGGCCGCGCTTCGGGAGCGCCCGATGACCAGCGAGGAGCAGACCGCATGAGCGACAACGCCACCCCCGAGCCCGAGCGGCTCCTACTCAACGCCGACTGGTCGATCCACGTCAGCGAGCAGGAGAAGCTGCGCCGTGAACGCGACTGGCTCCTCGCCGACATCGATCCGTCCCCATGGATCAAGCAGGTGCAGCGTGAGCAGGAGATGGACGCGCTGTGGGACATGAACCGTGCTGCACTCGACCGTTCGGCGGAACGACTGAGCGACGCCGACCTGCCGGAGCGCCCGGTGAGCAGCGAGGAGACGAGCACATGAGCAAGGAACTGCGGCACATCGGAATCGCCTGCACCGTCCACAGCCCCGAGCATCTACCAACCAAGGACGGCGAGCAGATGTACGCCGACGACGTCGTCGAAGAGATGCAGGACGTGATCGGCGCAGCGCTCGACGCCTGGTATCAGCAGCGCGGCCGCGAGCTGCTCGCCACCGAACCCATGGTCATCTGACCCCGCATGACGAAGGCCCCGCCCGGACCATCCCGGAGCGGGGCCTCTTCACGCACTACAGCTACTGCTCCCCATCGAACGCGTCCTCATAAAACTTGCCCTTGTCGAACCGGCCGTCCTCATCCAGCCAGCCCTCATCGCCCATGATCTGATTCATGAGGATCGCCGAGTAGTCGTCCTCCTCCACGTCCCGGCACGCGTCCGGTTTGCCCTTACCCCCGACTTTGAACTGTGCGGCGAGGGCTTTCTGGCAGGCCTTCACGTGGTCGTCGTAGCTGGGCCTCACGAGCAGCCAAACGGCGACGGCCACACCAGCAACGACGACGAGCGTGGCAGCGGCGAGCAGGGCGATGGTGGTGCGGCGCATGGTCCCCCCAAGGACGTGACAGTGGCCCGGATCGTAGCGGCCGGCGCCGACAACACGGACGGAAACAGGCGAAGACCCCACCAGCGGGGGGGGGGGGGGTGCCGGCGGGGTCTTCATGCCGGGCGCTACCCGGCGCGCGTCTTCAGTGTGGCAGGCGCGTCAAAGGTTCGTGGTGCTGCGCCCGAACCCGCGGTTGTGGTTGTGGACCTCTTGCCGCACGTGCACCGTCGACCGCCCGGCCTTGGCCAGCAGCCACAGTGCGAGCATCGCCAACACAGCAGTCGTCCCGCCAATCGTCGCGATACCGGCCGCGGCCTGCCCGATCCCCCAGCCGACCCCAGCCCCCGCGGCTCCGGCCCCGAGGCCGCCGCCGAACATGCGCTGCGCGAGCGGATCGAACAACGGCTGCGGGCTGAGGTCGCGGGGCGGCATCGGCTGGACCGCCGCCGGGGCCTGCGACTTCCGCATGGGCACCATCTCCCCGTACGCGGACGGCACCCACACCACCGGGTCGTACTCGTCGTACAGCTCGATCTCACGGGGCTGCAGAACACGCTGCCCGGCGGGCTGGGCGTAGCTCTGGTAGCGCTCGGGCAGCATGGCGGCCTTCCTCAGTTCTCGGTCGGGCGTACGGCGTAGCGGCCAAACTTGGGCTTGTGAACACGGGGGTCAGCGGCCAGCCAGCGGCCGATCGTCGCCGCATGCGGAACCTCGACGGTGGGGTACAGGCGTCCGATCGCGTCACGGATCGCCTCGGGACCGATCCCGTCCGGGCCCGCCTTGGCGACGATCTCGTACACCAGCTCCCGCCGCGGATCGCCATCGGAGGTGTCGCCGCTGGCCTCCGTCTCGCTGGCGGGTGGCTGCCAGGTGACGCCGCCGCCCGCGAGGATGTCCAGGAACTGCGCGTCCAGGTCCTGGTCGCGGTTCCCGGTCTCGTTCATCGCCTCGTGCAGTCGGCGGCGTGCCTCGTCGGCCTGGTCGATCGCGTCCTGCGCTTTCCCGCCTGCCGGGGCGCTGCCCCATCCTGCGGTCACCCCCGTGCCGCGGGCTGGCTGCTCGGGAGTGGGCGGCTCCTCGGCGGCGGCCGGTTCGGGCATGGGCCCGCCGAAGAGGTGGTCGGTGTTCATCCACCGCTGCTCGTACGCCTCGCCCGCAGCCTGCCGGGACAGTGCGTCGAGTTCCGGGTGCCGGTCGGCGGTCGCCTTGACGATGTCGAGGATCTGGTCCGGTTTCATCCGGTAGATCTTCAGCGGGTGGACCTGGCCCTGGCCGTCCCGTACGAGCGCGCACCCCGGGTACGGGGCGTCCTCGACGGAGGCGTTGTGGTTGTAGCCGAAGAAGTAGTTCAGCTCCGCGTCATCGGACATCCGCAGGCCCGCCTTGAACGTGGACTGCTTCAGGATCTGCGGGTCGGACAGGACATCCTGAGTGGCCCGCAGGCCGCTGGTCGTCTCGTTTACCGCGGCGGCCCGGGCGATCTCCAGCGTCTGGATCAGGTTGTCGGCGATCCCCCTCAGGGTCTCGTCGCGGCGGGAGCGGGTGGAGAAGATCTCCGCGCCCTCGTCGCTGAACACGCGGATCTCCGGAACCTCATGGTCGACGGGCAGCTTGTCGTCGTTGGCGGCGATCTCCCGATCCTGGTAGCCGATCTTCCGCGCCTTCGAGATACGTACCAGGGCCTGCGCCATCGCGGCGGCCTTGGCCGGGGTGTCGGCGACCCAGTCGATGGGCGGCCGGCCCGGGCGTCCGGCCGCGTGCCAGGCGCGCATCCACTTCAGGGCGACACCGCCGCCGTTGAGGTCGATGACGAAGGTGAGCGAGTCGGTCATGCGGCACTGGTTGCCGATCATCACGTTCATCAGGTTCGTCTTGCCGGACTCGCGCTGCCCGACGATGAGCATCGACGCCTGCCGGTTGACCGGGCCCTCGGCCCCGCCGTCGCGGCGCACACCGATGGGTGCGGGCGCGTTGACGGTGAGCGGGGAGTAGTCGTCCGGGTAGTACACGTCCTTGATCAGGTGGTTGGCGGTTGACACGTGGATGAGGACCGCCCCGCGGTGCGCGCCGGGCCCGACCTCGATCCCGCACCCTTCGGGCAGTCGGGCGTCCGCGGCGAGCTGCTCCTTGAAGACGGCGATGTCCTTCCAGCGGGTGCCGCCGGCGCCGCACTCCCCGTCGAGACTGAATCCGCCGCCGGTGGGCTTCCCGTCCTCGTCCCTCCATTCTTCGACGCCGACGATCTGCACGACGGCGGCCGCGCAGACTCGGACGATGCGGTCCTCCCACTCATCCGCGATCTGCTTGCGTTTCCCGTCGAGGGTGGCGCGCCTGGCTGCGGCCTCCTGCTCGGCGCGCTTGGCTTCCGCCTTCTGCTCGACGTTGTGCGCCCCGGCCATCGCCGCACCCAACCCGAGCACACCGACGAGGAGGCTCCCGATACCGGCCTGCGACCACGCCCCGTTGACGATGGCCCACGAACACCAGCCGCCCGCACCCAGCCAGCCCGCGGCCCGCAGAGCCAGGGTGGCCGAGGTGACGGAGGCGCGGCGCCCGGCGATGTGCGTGCCGAGCAGCCCCGCGCCCGCGGTGAGCGCGGCCCACTCCCACGGCATGCCGAACTCGTGGCCTCCGTAGCCGACCGCCAAGGCAGCGAGGCCGGTGTTGATGGGGCCGGTGACCGCGCCGTGCTTGGCGTCCCAGTCCAGCTTCACAACGTGCTCCCGATCGCGGGTTAGAGGTTGGCGGAGACGTCCCACATGCGCTCGCCAGCTGCGCCCTTGCGGGGGTTTTCCAGGCGGGCGATGTCCACGTCGTGGAGGCTGCGGAACGCGGGCGAGAGTTCGCTCGCGAGTTCAGCGGCCTTGAGTTGCAGGCCGTGGATCTGCCGCATGAGCTCGACGATGTTCGGGTGCAGCGGCTGCGTGGCGTCGGCGTTCTCGACGGTGACCTTCATCGCCTCGGCGTGCAGGCGCAGCGCCTCCTCCAGTCCGGCGAAGTCCGCGCCGACTTGGAGCATCCCTTGCGGCTGGTAGTGGGCTGCGGCGCGGGCGAGTTCCATTGCGGGGGCAACGAAGTGGTGTCCTCCACCGGACATGGGTCCTCCTGTGCTTGTGGGTGCGGTGTTTGCGGGGCGTCGTACGGTCGCGGCGATTTCGGGTGTGTCGGGGGCGGGCGTGTCGGGCTTGGCGCGGTTGTGGCGGCGGCGCGCCCAGACCGCTTTGAGGCGGTGCAGTGCGCTCTTGCGGTCGCGGCGGCGCAGCCACGTCCAGGCGCCTGCGCCCGCGGAGCAGAGTGCGTCCCACAGGGCGCCGCCGCTGCGGCGTGCTGTCCGTGTGGCGGCCTTACGCATGCGGGTGGTGTGCGGGTGGGCCTTGTCTCGCATGGCGCGGGCGGCTCGTGCTGCCCCTGCGGCGAGGGCCCGGCTCTTGCCGGTCTTCCCTGCTTTCGAGGTGAGGCCCTTGGCCGCCTGCTTGATCGCTTTCTTTGCGGCCTTCGTCTTGGCGGCGGCGTCCTTGGCCCTCTGCTGCTTGCGGTCCAGCTTCTGCTTGAGGCCCTTGCGTGCGGTAGAGCCGAGCCCGCGCGGCAACGTGCCGCCACCGGATGCTTTGTGGCGGCCGGTCCCCTTACCGAGCAGACCGCCACCAGCGTGGCCTCCGCTACGGGACGCGCCCGTCCCCGACGAGCCGCCGCCGCTACGGCGCAGCCCTGCGCCACGCAGACCGCTACCGGAACGCTTGGCGCCACCGCCACCCAGACCGCTACCGCCGCTACCGCCGCTACCGCCGCTACGACGGGAACCGCCACCGCTACGCGAAGGGACCGCTACACCACTGCTACGCAGACCGCCACCGCCACGCACGCCCAGCCCCGTAGCGCGAATGGAGCGGGCCGACACGCTACGACGGACCGTAGCGCGACGACGCACCAACGCGGCCGTAGCGCCCGCTGCCACAACGACACCCGTAGCGGCCACAGCAACCGGACCGCCCGCACTGTAGGCCGCGGTCGCCGTCATCGCGGTGGCATTCCCGGCGCCCGCGAGAACCGGAGCCATGGGCAGACCGCGGCTACGGCGCTGCCGTTTCTCGGGCAGTTCGGGGACGGGCCACTCGGCCGGCCACGCCAGGACGGGGGACGGCCGCGCCTGCTCTTGTGTGGGCGGATCGGGCGGCGCGTCCGGTGTCGTCGGGGCCGGTGTAGGGGTGGGCGTCTTGGTGCGGGCCACGGGCGGGGGCTCCTTCACTGTGACTGTGACTCTGACTGCAGTCGTGTTCGGTTGGGTGTGGGGGTTTGCGCTGTTCAGGGGGCGGATCGGGGTGTGACTGCAGTCCGGCTGCAGCCGCGGTCACGGTCAGGCGGCGCGGGGTCCGGGCAGGCCGGGGTTCTCGCGCCGGACTTGGGAGCGGATCTTGCGGGCCTGCTGCTCGCTGTTCGCGAGACCGGCCTCACCGAGCGCAGTGACGATGTCGGACTGGATGGGCTGGTGGTTGAAGCGCAGCCACAGCTCACGGACGACGTACTGCGGGGTGCCCGGCTCGTAGCAGGGCACCGCATGGTCGGGAGCGCCGTCGGCGGCCGGTGTGGCTTCGGCCGCGGGTGGCGTGTCGGTCTTCGCTGTGACGGTGGCGCGCGGCGTCTTCGCCGTGGCGGCCGTGGCCGCTACAGGGTGGCGGGGTGTGGCGGGCGGGAGTTCGTGGCCGGTGTGGAGCATGGCGGCGAGGGCGGTGTTGGCGCCTTCGACGACGCGAATGTTCTGCACGTCGGTGAGGGCGCTACCGAGGGTTGCGTCGCCGTGGCCGAGCTGCCCCATGAGGCGCCACGCCACGAGCGCGGAGTAGCGGCGTACCCACTTCCAGGGATGGCGGTCGGCGCGCGCCCGGTGGTAGGCGATCTTGCGGAGGATGGCGGCGTTACGGCGCTGCGCCTCAACGTCGACGTCAGTGCGGTACACGACGACGCGGCGCGCGAGGAGGCCGATGCCTTCCGCGGCGCCGCACATGCCGAGGGGGGTGAGGGCGTACAGGATGCGCTCGGTGAGGGTGTCGGCGACCGCTACGCCCATAGCGGAGGCGGCGAGCGGGCCGAGCCACAGGAAAACGCGTACAACGACGGGGGAGGACTGGCCGAGCATGGTGAGGACGAGCATCACCAGGGCCGCGATGAGGGTGACGCCTTCGCCGGCGGCGACTGCGCCCGCGGCGGTGGCGGCTCGTTCGAACTCGGAGACGATGTTGGTGTAGGTGCCCCATCCGCCGAACCCACCCACAGTGATCATGGGGATCGTGGCGAGGGCGAGGACGATCTTCTGTCCGCGGGTCAGCTTCTTCACGGTGACGGCTCCGTGGTGGGGGCTAGCGGTATCGCCAGGCGGCGGCAGCGAAGGCGCCGGCGATGAGGGCGGGGGTAGCGAGGTCTGCGGCGAACGCGGCGACGGCGAGGGCGGTGAAGCCCCAGCGGGCGACGGGTAGGCAGAGGGTGTTGAGGAGGGGGGAGTGTGCGCGTAAGCGTTGGCGTCGGCGTTTGCATTGGGGGCAGGGCGGGCGGCGGGTGGTGGCCATGGCGTGTCCTTCCGGGGGTGGGTGCGGTCGTTGGCCGGATCTCCAGGGCGCGCGTGTGGGGACGCGCGCCGTGGGCTACCGGTCAGCCGGTCAGGAACGGTGCTTCAGTTCCTCGTTGATCTGGCTGAGCGTGCGCTGGTATCGGGCGATGTCGTTGTCTTCGCCCGTGCAGCCGCTCGATCCGAACGCCGCCTGCAGGCGGGTGGCTGAGGCGATGTTGGCCTCGGTCTGCTTGGCCTCGGCGCGGAGTTCGTCGGTGGTGTTGCGGCTGAACCAGTCCATGTCGGGCTCCTCTCGGTGGATGCGCTGGGGATTGAGCCGCGCCCCGGCTGGGGGTAGTCCGGGGCGCGGCGGCATGTGGGGTCAGTGGCCGCTTGTGCCGGGGAGGACGCCTTCGCGGGTGCCGGGGCCGCCTTGCTGCTGCTTCGCCTTGGTGGCGGCTTGTTGCGCGGCGAGGTCTTGGGCGGCGCGGCGCAGCAGCTCGGCGGCGTTGGCTTGCGGGTCGGTGTCGACGGGCTCGGTCACAGCGACCCTCCAGGCGCGCGGCGCGGAAGGCTGTCCTCGGGGTGCGGGCGGGGCGCGGGGACCGGGAGGCGTTGCGGCATGTCGCCGCCGCCGCGCTGATGCTGGGGGGTGGGCTCGGTGCGGGGTTGATCGGTAGCGTGTCCCATCAGGACCTGCTCCTTCGTAGAGGTTGTGGGTGGGTCCGCCCCCGGCCCATATGGCGTTCCAGCGCCGGGCCGGGGGCTTTGTTGTTGATCAGGCATAGGAAGGGTGACCAATGCCCGACTTGCAGGGTACCCTACACGGACCCGTTCGGGTAGGCCACGCTTCCGGGAGGGAAGGGAGCGGCCGTGAGCGATGAGGAGGTGCGGCGGGTGCTGGACTCGATCGATGCGCTCGGCGACGCGGGAGACGCACAGGACAGAGCCCGACGCCTCACCGAACTGCTCGACCAGTGGCCCGACACCCACAAGCGCGTGCGAGAGATGCGGCAGCAGGCGCTTGCCGAGCTGCACGACGGCGGCAACGGGCTGTCGTACCGGGAGATCGGCGATCTACTCGGGATCAGCTTCGGCCGGGTTCGGCAGATCATCGCAGGCGAGACGGCAGGCCCGGCGAAGCGGAAGAAGGACGCCAACGATGGTTGACCGCGAGTTCCACTACGTGATGACGATCCAGCACCAACACGGGCAGGCTGCGGGGAGCATCGCTCAAGCCACGATTGAGGGGACGATCACGGCGCGGGAGGGTGCGACGCGTCAGGAGTTGTACCGGGACGTCTACAACCACGTGCGTGAGCAGGCGGGCGTTGAGGGTCACGTTTGGGTGCTGTTCTGCAGCCTGGACCGGAACGACCTGGAGGGGTGATCGCGGTGCCCGACGACGATGTGACGGCTGCTGGTCGTGCGTGGATGCGCGGCGAGCTGGACAGCGAAACGTACTTTGCGATGGCCCGGCGTGAGGCATGGCGGCATGTGTGGCGGTCGGAGCGTCGGGCGCGTGCGGGCTGGTGGGCGAGGTTGCGGCGGGCGACGACCGGGAAGTAGCCGCACGTGACGAAGCCACCTGCCGTTCCTAGGTCGGCAGGTGGCTTCTCGCTGTCCGGGGTCAGCGTACGCCCGTCAAGCCGGGCTGTGGTCCGTGAGTGGCTCCGTCAGCGCCTTCCCGGCGATCTCTAGTACGGCGGCGTGTACGACCTCGCGGGGCACGATGACGGCCTGCTCGTCGGGGCCGATGCTCGCGCCGTGTTGGGCAAGGTGGCGGGCGCTGATGTTCGGTACGCCGGGTGTCTTGCCGATGATCAGGAAGTCGCCGGTGTCCAACTCGAAGACGTCCGGGCAAGTCGCGCCGCTGGCGGAGCCGCGTTGCTGTGGTGTGGTGCCGTAACGGCGGACGATCTTCACGATTGCTGCTCCTCGGGGTGGTGTTCGCGCATGTGGCCGGCCATGTGGTGGCGTGGGATGAGTGGGCAGTCTTCGCAGTAGGGGCACGGGTCGCGGACTTCAACGACGGCGGCCGGGCCGGGCTGCTCGTGGTCGTGCCATCCCGCTACGCACAGCTGCCCGGTGAATTTCTGGTTCTCCCGGCAGCGTTGGCGCATGCGTTCGCGCCACGTCTGGAGTTCGGTGACGGTCTCGCGGTCGCTCGCGCTGAACCGGTCGGCGATCGCCTCGGCGAGGGCGTGGCCGGTTTGGCAGGCGGTGGATAGGTAGGCGGGCAGGTATGGGCGGATGAGCTGGAGGATGTGGTTGGGGAGTTGTTCGCGGGTGCTGCCGGGTGGGGGTGGCGTCCAGGTGCTGGTGGCGGGGTTGTTCGGGGTTGTTCGCGGGGCATTGTTCGCGTCGGTCGGGTTGAGGATCGCGTCGTGGAGTTCGGCGAGCCGGATGTCCCACCAGCGGGACAGGGCGGCGCCGATGGGTGGTGGTCCGGCTTTGACCCAGCGTTCGTACAGGTCGGTGACCTGCGAGTCGCGGTGGCAGGCCTCCACCTGCCGGACGTAGTTGTCGCCCTTCCAGGAGATGACCGCGCCGTCGGAACTGGCGAAGATGTCCGGGCCGAGGACCGTCACCTCGCCGTCCTGGTACGGGTACTTGCGGCACGGGTCCTCGGGTTCGGTCGTTTGGGTCGCTGCCGGGCCGGACACGGGCGCGGGCGCGTCGAGGGCGGCGAGGATGTGCGCGGCGATGTTGTCGTCGTTCGCGGTCCAGGGGGCGCCTTGCCGGATGCGGGCGGCGAGGTGGCGGACGCGGGCGATGGCGGCCTCGGCGCGCTCCAGGCGCTGGTACAGGGCGTCGAGTTGTGCGTCGTTGATCGTGGACGCGGTCGGGCGGTCGGTCATGCTGCGTCGTCCTCGGTGTCGTAGTTGTGGGCGATGATCTGCTCGAAGCGGTGGCGGGTGCAGTCCGGGGCGTGGACGGTGCCGGACGTCTCGTAGAGCAGGCAGCACGGGGTGAGGGGCGCAGGCTGCTCGCCTTGGGCGCGGCGTCTCGCCCACTCGTGCTCGAGCAGGACGCGGCGGTGCGCGCCGTACTCCCGAGACGCGCACCATGCGAGGACCGCGGCACCGTAGGCCAGGCCGGCGGCGGGGACGGGTTCGTGGTGGCAGGCGATCGCGCCAGCGGCGGCGAGGAGTGCGGCGAGGGTGAAGGCGCGGGCGTACCGCTGGTGGCTGGTCACGGCTGCTCACCGCCGTCCGTGTCGTTGTGGCAGATGCAAGGGCAGTCGGTTTCGCCTTCCTCGCAGCAGTCGATGACGCTGCCGGAGACGGAGTGGATGGTGTTGCGGCGCTGCTGCTCGGCGTCGGCGGGTGTGGTCATCGGGTGCTCCGGGTGTGGGTGCGTGTGCTGCGGTAGAGGGCACGGCCTGCCGTGCGGAGGGCGTAGAGCAGGCCGCAGATGGCGGGCCAGGCGAGGATGGTGAAGGCGAGCAGATCGGCGCCGGTCATGCGGTGAACCTGCGCGTCTCGATCCCGGCCTGCTCGGCGAGAGCGGCCGTGTGGCTGGCCCCGCGGCTGCCGTTGCGGATGAACGCCAAGCACACGTCGGCGCCGAGGTTGACCATCTCGGCGTTCCGGCGGAACCCGGCCGCCTTGCCGTGCTTCACCCAGTTCGCCGGGTGCGCTTCGATGACGCCGCCGTAGCCGCACATCCACTGGTGCGCCATCTTGTCGGCGCCGCGCGGGCAGGCGCCGTGGACGAGGACGAGGTCTTGGTCTGGGGGGAGTTGGCGGACGACTTCGGCGAGGGCCTGCCAGATGGCGTCTTGGTCTTCCCAATCGCGTGACCCGGTGACGAGGATCCGGTACGGGCTGGTCATGGCGTCACCTGGATCTGTGCGAGTGGTACGCCTGCGTCGAGTTGGTGGTGGAGTTCGCGGAGGCGGGCGAAGGCTGCGCTGTCGCGGCGGTTGAGGGCTCGGCGGGCCGTGTTCGACAACGAGAACCAGCAGTTGCGGCAGAGGTACATGCGCGGGGGCCGTGGGGTGCGGCAGTTGTGGCAGGGCAAGTTCATGAGCGCTCCTCGGCGGTGTCGCGGGGCGGCTCCAGGCCGAGTTGCACGGCGGCCAGCGCGACGGCTTCGCGGATCGACAGGCCTTCTTCGGAGGCGGCGCGGATGGCGAGGGCGCGGACGTGCAAGTCCTCGGCGAGGTCTTGCTGTTCGGGGGTGAGGGTGCGGGCTCGTCCGCGTGGGCGGCGGGTGGGCTGCCAGCGGTCTGCGGGTTCGGTGTCGGTCATCGGGGCCTCTTCTCGGGGCTGTGCGGGGCTGTGGGGGCCGGTCCCGGCACGGGTGGCATGCGGGGACCGGCGGGGCGTTTGAGGGCGCTAGACGGGCACTGGGGGTTTCGGGGTTTCTCCGGTGTCGTGCGGGTCGAGCGCCCACAGCGCCTCTGAGGGCCGCTGTGCCGCTTCGGGGTCGCGAGGGACGCTCTCGGGCTGTTCGGGCTCCAGGCGGGCGCACAGCGGCTCTCCCGCCCCTACGGAACGTCGCGCTGCACGCCACGCCCGCTTCACCGCCCGCGTGACCGCCCACGCCGCCAACAGCGCCACCGGAGTGGCCAGCGCGGCACCTATCGCGATCCAGGCGACGATCGCCCACAGCATCCGGTCGATGGCGTCGTACAGGTCGACGATCACGACGCGTCCCCGCAGACGTGGTCGTCGGGTGCGAAGGGCTGCCCGTTCTCGTCGTGCAGGACGAGGCCGTCGTCTTCGTCGTACCAGCCGTCGCCGGTCGCGCCGCAGCTGCCGCACTCCCAGTTGCCTGCGAGGCTGATGCCGGTGGAGCCGCCGGTGTTCGGGTCGATGGCCACGGTCAGGCCTCCTCGTCGGGCTGCGCCACAACAGCGGGCGCGGGCTGGCAGGTGACCGCGTTCGGGTCGCGGGTCACGCGCTCGCCGACGAACTCGCAGGGCGGCCGCCCGCAGCAGGAGCTGATGCCGTTCGAGCCCGGCACCGGGACGGCGTGGACCGGGGTCTCGGGCTGTGGCGGCTGGACGGCCGAGCCGGTTTCCAGGCACTCGCAGTCGCCGACCATGCGCCCCTCGCAGACGTGCTCGCCCAGCGGAGTCCCGGTGTCGGCATGCAGCCGGTACGTGTCGAGGACTTCGTCGAGGGCGATCCACTGCGGGGAGGAGCGGACCTCGTACTCGTCGCGCTGCGCCTTCAGCCACGCCTCGAAGGCGTCGCCACGGCGCGGCCGGGTCTCGGGCTGTGGCGTCTCGTCGGCGGGGAGTTGTCCGCTGGCCGCGCGCCGCAGCAGCTCGTCCAACATCCCGGCCGTACCGGGGATCCCGAAGGCGATGATCGAGTTACGCATGGCCTCGGTCGGCATCGCGACCTCGCACGTCGGCCCGCAGTACTCGTGCTCGCCGTCGGCGTGGGCCTTCTCTTCCTCGTGGGTGGCGCAGAGTTCGCCGTCTTCGCAGTGGTTCGGCTGGTCGCATGGGGTGGGCTGTGGCGTCTCGTCGGCCATACGGCGCAGCTTCTCCAGCTCGGTGCGCATCTCCTCGCCGAGCCGGTGCAGTGCATCGAACGCTTCGGACTTCAACGGCACGCCGTCGTCGTCGAGGCCCCGGTCGTAGGCCCACTTACGGCGGTGGGCTTCGGCGGCGAAGTGGAGCAGCAGCGCGTCAGCCTTGGCGGCCCGGTCTGTGGCAGGCGCAGGCACGGCAGACGAGGCGGCAGGCAGCGTCCGGGCCAGATGCTCAGCGAGAAGTCCACGGATCTGCGCGTGCTGCAAACCCGGCAGCCGGTGCGTGCGCTGGAACGCGGCGATGGCGTCGTAGAAGGCGGTCGTGCGGTCGGGTGTCTCGGTCACGGTGTGGCTCCTGGGTTCGTGATGGAATCGGGCCGGCCGCCGCG